>JADMIO010970524.1_pt1 | contig 55109 bp, 48 predicted proteins | sample 8958161 | NCBI WGS metagenome assembly JADMIO01 (sample SAMN16585339, study PRJNA669376) | soil metagenome | isolation source: Crop rotation soil | place: USA: Cullars Rotation, Alabama | collected 2011
CCGCGACTTCAAGTCACGTGAATTCCAAGCTTCGGATCCCACTGTGCTGGAAAGAGTTCCCGCTGCACGTCTGGCTGCCCGATGCGATGGAAGGGCCGACGCCGGTCAGCGCGCTGATCCACGCCGCCACAATGGTCGCGGCCGGCGTCTATCTCGTCGGGCGGATCTTCCCGATCCTCACGCCGGACGCAAAGCTCTTCATCGCCATCATCGGCTGCACGACGCTCGTGATGGCCGCGCTCATCGCCATCGCGCAGACCGACATCAAGAAGGTGCTGGCGTATTCGACGCTGTCGCAGCTCGGGTACATGATCCTGGCGCTGGGGATCGGCTCATACATCGGCGGATTGTTCCACCTGATCACGCACGCGTTCTTCAAGGCGCTGCTCTTCCTCGGCTCCGGCAGCGTCATCCACGCCGCCCATCACGAGCAGGAGCTGCCGCAGTATGGCGGGCTGATTCGCAAGATCCCGATCACCGGCATCACTTTCGGCATCGCGGTGCTCGCGATCGCGGGAACGCCTTTCCTCTCCGGCTACTACAGCAAAGACCTGATCCTCGCCCACGCCGGCGCATACGCATCGCTCGCCGAGCACGCGGGGCGGTCGAACTGGTACTGGGCGCTCTTCGTGCTGCCCGCGATCATCGCTTTCGTCACGCCGTTCTACATGATGCGCTGCTGGATGCTGACCTTCTGGGGCAAGCCGCGCAACCAGCACCTGTACGATCACGCGCATGAGGCGCCGCTGCTCTGGGCGCCGCTGGTGGTGCTGGCGGTGCTCGCGGTGATGGCGGGCTATCCCAACTGGCTGGGCGCGCCGGAGCTGATCAAGGCGTCGATGAAGGAGAACACCGCGCTGTGCAAGCGCACGAACGCGGAGTTCGCCGGCTTCACGAGCGCCTGGCCGATGACCGGGCCGGAACATGAAAAGACCGCCGCCGCCGAGGGCGAACCCGTGCCCGGCGAGCACGCGATGCCGCATCCGGTCAAAGCCGAAGCCGCCGCTGAAGCGCACGGCTTCGACCCGCTTCACCACGGCCATTCGCTCGTCGAGAAGTACATCTCCTTCGCCTTCCTGATCGGCATCGGCATCGGCTTCTTCATCTACATGAACGGCTACGCCGTCGCCGGCCCTCTCACGCAGAAAGGGCCGCTGGCATTGATCCGAATCTGGCTCTATCGGCGGATGTATTTCGACGAGTTGTACTTCACGTTCCTGGTCGGCGGGACGATGGCGATCTCGTGGATCTGTGCGATGTTCGATCGCTACATCGTCGACGGAATCGTGAACCTGGCCGGCTGGCTGACCAGGCAGTCGGCGTTCATCGCCGGCGCGCATGACAAATACGTGATCGATGGCGCCGTTGACGGAGCCGCGACGCTGACGCAAAGCCTGGGCGCCGCCGTTCGCGCGCCGCAGACCGGACGAATCCGAATGTACGTCACGATCCTGATGGCCGCCGTTGCAGTTGGGTTGGCGGTCGCGATCATTGTCGCGCTGAGCTGACGCGAGCAGGGATAAAGAACATGGATTTCCTGAACCATTCACTCCTCACCATCCTCATCTTCCTGCCGTGCGTCGGCGCGATCCTCGTGCTGCTCTCCAAGGGCCGCGACACCATCCGCTGGGTCGCTCTCAGCACCACCATCGTCACCTTCGCCCTCTCGCTCGTTCTCTTCGCCACCTACCAGTGGGGCCTCAAAGGGCCGTACGCGTACGCGCAGTATGCGAAGGACGGCTCGGTCATCCCCAACAGTGGCGTCGTGCAGATGGTCGAATCGGCTAAGTGGATCCCCGCGTTCAACATCGAATACAAGGTCGGCATCGACGGGCTGTCGTTCCCGCTGGTCATCCTCTCCACCTTCATCTGCATGCTCTCCTGCATCGCCTCGTGGAACATCGAGAAGATGCTCAAGGGGTACATGGCGTTGTTCCTGTTCCTCGAAACGGGAATCCTGGGCGTGTTTCTGTCGCTCGATTTCTTCCTGTTCTACGTCTTCTTCGAAGTGTCGCTGCTGCCGATGTATTTCCTGATCGGCATCTGGGGCGGGCCGCGGAAGGAATACGCGGCGATCAAGTTCTTCCTCTACACGCTCGTCGGCTCGATCGGTTTGCTCATCGTGCTGATCGGAACGTATCTCTACACGCGCGGCGCGCCGGGACTGCCGAACGGAACCTTCGACCTCGTCAGACTTGCGAGTCCCGAGATGCAGGCGTACTTCGGGACGAAGTTCCTCCTCACCGGCGCGCTCGCCAAGACGTTCTTCATCCTGCTGATGGTCGGCTTCCTGATCAAAGTGCCCGCCGTTCCGGTGCACACCTGGCTGCCGGACGCGCACGTCGAAGCGCCGACGCCGATCAGCATGATCCTCGCCGCCATCCTGCTGAAGATGGGCGGCTACGGGATCTTCCGCATTGCTTACCCGCTCTATCCCGAAGCGGCCAAGGCGATGTGGATGCTCATCGCGATCATCGGCGTGGTGTCGATCATCTATGGCGCGCTCTGCGCCATGAGCCAGACCGACTTCAAGAAGCTCGTCGCCTATTCCAGCGTATCGCACATGGGTTTCGTGACGCTCGGCGCCGCCATGATGACCGACTCGGCCGTCAACGGCGCGCTCTTCATGATGATCGCCCACGGGATTACCAGCGCGATGATGTTCTTCATCGTCGGCGTTATTTACGAACGCGCGCACCACCGCGAGCTCGCCCGCTTCGGCGGGCTGGCGACAACGATGCCGATCTATACCGGTTTCTCCACCGTCGCGTGCTTCGCCAACCTCGGTTTGCCCGGATTATGCGGTTTCGTCGGCGAGGTGATGGTGCTCCTGGGTTGTTTCCAGGCCGCCAAGAACAGCTCCATTCTCGTCAGCGGTGGATGGGCGACGCCCGGTCAGATCATGCCGCTGGCGATCATCTCCTGCTTCGGCGTGATCCTGACCGCCGGGTACATGCTCTGGACGATCCAGCGCGTCTTCTTCGGCCCGGAAAAGGCGGAGTACAAGGGCTTCCCCGAAGTCGACAATCGCGAAGTCGCCGTGCTGACCCCGCTGACGATCATGGCAATTGCGCTGGGCGTGCTACCGACGATGTTCTTGTTCGTGTTCACACAGCAGACGGTGAATGCGTTGTTCAAATTGTTCGCCTAGGGAATGAGTGGCCAGTTGTCAGTGGCCAGTGGCCAGTAAGGAAAATCACCTATGACGGTGAAATCTTATCAGGAGCTGATCGCGTGGCAGCGGGCGATGGATCTGGTCGTGAGCATCTACAAACTGTCGGCGAAATTTCCGCGCGAAGAGCTTTACGGGCTGACGAATCAATTGAGGCGGTCGTCAGTCTCTGTCCCCTCAAACATTGCCGAGGGACAGGGCCGCGGTGGAACTGCCGATTTCGTCCGTTTTCTCGGCATCGCCAATGGCTCCCTACAGGAGGCGGAAACGCAAATGCTGATCGGTCAGCGTCTCGGATTCATCAGCGGAGACGAGCTGAAGCCCGTGATGGACCTGTCGGCGGAGACTGGGCGTGTCCTCAACGGTTTAATGCGGTCGCTGCAATGACAAACGAACTGTCTTTACTGGCCACTGGCCACTGACAACTGGCCACTATGACGAACGCACTCGCTGCAATTGGTCTGCCATTCATTCCCGGCTGGGAACAACTGCGCCCGTTCATCGCGGACTTGTGGCTGATCGTGACGATCGTCGCCGTTCTGCTGACGCCGTTTTTCACGACGCGCTCGAACGTCGCGTGCGCGCTGGTCTCGCTCGTCGGCCTGGCGCTCGCGTTCATCTCGCAACTCGCCGTCGGCAGCGGCGACGGCGTCGTTGGCGAGCATTTCCGCGGGCTGCTCGTCGCCGATCAATTCGCCATCCTCTGGAAGCTGATCCTGCTGCTCTTCGTCGCCGGGGTCATCCTGATGTGGTTCACCACGACCGCATCGAGCATGCACGAGGGCGACGGGCCGGAGTTTTTCTCGCTGCTGCTCAGCGCCACGCTCGGCATGTCGCTGATGGCGTCGACCGCGAACCTCCTGATGCTCTTCCTCGCCGTCGAGATGGCGTCGCTGCCGAGTTACGTGCTGGCCGGGTTTCGCAAGACGCACCGCATCGGCGCGGAAGCGTCGCTCAAATACGTCCTCTTCGGCGCAGCCACCAGCGCCGTCATGGTCTATGGCCTCAGCTTCCTCTACGGCCTGTTCGGAACGCTCCAGATCGCTGGCATCGCCAAAGCTCTCGCCGCGAATAGCGCCGTTATGGGCATCGGTGCCCACGCGCTTCTCGGCGTTTCGATTCTCGGCCTTATCGTCGGGATCGGCTTCAAGATCTCGGCGGTGCCGTTCCATTTCTGGTGCCCGGATGTTTTTGAAGGGGCGAGCATTGACGTGACGACGTTCCTCTCGGTCGCTTCCAAAGGCGCGGCGCTGGCGCTGCTCCTCCGTGTGCTGACGACGCTGGGCGCGGGGCTTGGCTGGCAAAGTAACGCGGGCGTTTCGCTGCCCGTCATCGCGGGCGTCATCGGCGCGATGGGCGCGATCACCGCGACGGTCGGAAATCTCGGCGCGCTCGTCCAAACCAACATCAAACGCCTGCTCGCATACAGCTCGATCGCCCATGCCGGCTACATGCTGTGCGCACTCTCGCTGATCGTCCGTCACAAGGCGCCGATCGTCACCGACGCCGGCAATTCATCCGCCGCCCAGGCGATTTTGCTTTATCTCGCGGTCTATCTCTTCATGAACCTCGGCGCGTTTACCGTCGCCGGTCTGATTTATCGCACGACCGGCAGCGAAAACATCGAAGACTACGCCGGCCTCTGGCGGCGAGCGCCGATGGCCGCCGTCTGCATGGCGGTTTTCATGTTCAGCCTGATTGGCCTGCCGCCCTTCGCGGGGTTCGCGGCGAAGTTCAACCTGATGTGGGTGCTCGGCGACAACGGTGGTTGGTGGTGGTGGCTGGTCGCGGTGATCGGCGTCAACACTGTCTTCAGCCTCTATTACTACGTCCGCGTCGTGAAGATCATGTACCTCAGCCCCAGCGACGCGCCGCCGGTGAATGTGAATCCGCTGGGGTTGGGATTGGCTGTCGCGTGCGCGGCAGTGCTGCTGCTCATGTTCATCGGGCTCGCGCCGCTAAGCCGATTGACGACCAATTACGGCCGGCTGTATTTCGGGCCCGCGGCGCCGCGAGCGGCGCAGACGGCGATGATTCAATCGAACTGACATGACCGCCACGATGACATCCGCTCCCGTCGCCGTGATCGACCTGCTCAACAGCCTGCTCGAGGCGGAGTTGAACAGCGTCTTTCGCTTCATCGGGGAAGGCTCGCCGTATCTGAGCCGCGCGACGGCGGAGGTTCGCCGGCCGCTCCAGGAGATGGTTGCAGGAGTTCATCGCCGCGCGGCGAAACTGGCGGCGCTGATCGAATCGCTCGGCCAGACGCCGCGGCCGACGGCTTCGATCCGATCGGACGAGCAATACCTCGCCTTCCTGTCGCTCAAGTTCCTGCTCCCCAAGCTGCTTCAGGAGAAGCGGCTGGCGCATGCGCGTTACGAGAATGCGCTGGCGACGCTGCGGCGGCTGCCGCAGGTCCCGCCCGAGGTGCCGGCCATCATCGAAGCCGACATGGCGGACTGCGCCAGGGACCTTGCGGCCCTCGAGCGCGCCGCATCGCATGTCGCGGGAAACGTCGGCGCGGAGAAAGACCCGTCTCAACCCGCCGCGGGAACGAAGAAGAATTCCGACGCCGGACCGAGCGCCGGTTAGTCATCCCCCCAGATACGCTTTCTTCACATCCGGATCTTCCAGCAGCTTCGATGCGACATCCGATTTGATCACGCGCCCCGTCTGAAGCACGTACGCGCGGTGCGCGATCGTCAGGGCCATGTGAGCGTTCTGCTCGACGAGGAAAACCGTCGTCCCCTCCGCGTTGATTTCGCGAATGATCTGGAAAATCTTCCGCACGATCAGCGGCGCCAGCCCGAGTGATGGCTCATCCAGCAGCAGCAACTGCGGCCGATTCATGAGCGCGCGGCCGATGGCGAGCATCTGCTGTTCGCCGCCGGAAAGCGTCCCCGCGCGCTGCTCGCGTCTCTCGGCCAGCACGGGAAACAGCGCAAAGCAGCGGTCGAGTCCCTGCTTTATTCGATTCGCGTCGCGCTCCTGGTATCCGCCGAGGCGAAGGTTCTCCAGCACCGTAAGGTTCGCGAAGACCTGCCTTCCCTCGGGCACATGGCATACGCCGAGGCGGACGATTTCATGCGGCGGCAATCGCGTTATGTCCTGGTCGTTGAAGCGAACCACGCCGCGCTTCGGGCGGACGATCGCGCTGATCGTCCGCAGCAACGTCGTCTTCCCCGCTCCGTTCGCGCCGATCAGCGTGACGATCTCGCCTTTTGCAATCTCGAGTGACACATCCTGGAGTCCGCTGATCACTCCGTAGCACACTTCAAGATTGGAAACGCTCAGCAGCATCTCAGACCGGCTCCCCCAGATACGCTTCGATCACCTTCGGATTGCACTGGATGTCGGACGGCGTTCCGGATGCGATCGTTTCGCCGTGATCGAGGACCGTGACGCGCTCGCAGACGCTCATGACCAGCTTCATGTCGTGCTCGATCAGCAGGATCGCGAGCTGAAACTTGTCGCGAATCAGGCGGATGAGCTGCATCAGCTCGACCTTCTCCTGCGGATTCATCCCCGCGGCCGGCTCATCGAGCAGCAGGACCTTCGGCCCGGTCGCGAGGGCGCGGGCGATCTCGAGCCGGCGCTGATCGCCGTAGGGCAAGTTCTTCGACTGCTCGAAGATGCGATGGCGCAGTCCCATGATTTCGAGCAGCTCGGTCGAGCGTCGATCGACGACGCGTTCGGTTGCGACGTAGCGGTTCGTCCGCAGCAGCGTCCGCGCCAGGCGGTGTGGCGAGCGCATCTGCGCGCCCATACGCACGTTATCGAGCACGGACAGCTCGCCGAACAGCCGGATGTTCTGGAACGTTCGCGCCAAGCCGGCATGCGCGATCTGATGCGGGCGCAAACCATCGATGCGCCGGCCGGCGACATGAACGGAGCCGGTGTCGGGACGATAGACACCAGTGAGGAGATTGAAGATCGTCGTCTTCCCCGCGCCGTTCGGGCCGATCAGTCCGTAGAGCGCGCCGGCCGGAAGTGCGAGCGAGAAATGGCTTACCGCCGACAATCCACCGAAGCGGATGCCGATGTCGCGCACGTCGAGCAGGTTTGCCGAACTCTCGCTCACGCGGTCCGCCTCCGCCGGAGCAGATCCCACGCTTCGCGCACGCCGAACAATCCCTGCGGCCGCACGATCATCATCACGATGAGCAAGAGCGAGTAGACGATCATGCGGTACTGATCGACGAAGCGGAGCATCTCCGGCAGCGCGGTCAAAATGATCGCCGCCAGCGCCGCGCCGGAGATCGAACCGAGTCCCCCGAGCACCACCATGATCAGGATCTCGAATGAGCGCTGGAACCCCAGCTCGCCGGCGTTGATCGAGCCGACCTGCAGCGCGTAGAGCGCTCCCGCGACGCCGGCGAAGAACGCCGACAGCACGAACGCGCGCACCTTGTATTTCGTGATGTTGATCCCGACCGCCTGTGCGGCGATCTCGTCTTCGCGGATCGAGAGCAGCGCCCGACCGTAGCTCGATTGCTTCAATCGCGTCGCGACGATCAGCATGATCGCGACCCAGACGTAAACCCAGAAGACGGTTGTGTAGGTCGGGATGCCGATGAATCCCAGCGCGCCGCCGAGCTTGTTCAGCAACTGGGGGGTCGGTGTCGAGCGGATGAGGTCGACCTGAGATCTGCGGAGCTGCGCGTCGGTTCCCTGGAGGACGACGCGGACGATCTCACCGAAGCCGAGTGTGACGATGGCGAGGTAGTCGCCGCGGAGGCGGAGCGAGGGGAGGCCGACGAGCCAGCCGGCGGCGGCGGAAACCAGGCCCGCGAAGACGCAAGCGACGATATAGAGCAACTCGCCTGACGCGAGCAGGGGGCCGGTGAATCCGCCGGCGCGTCCGGTCCAGGACATCGCGCCGCCGTGGAAGTTCACGTCGCCGTAAATTTTCGCCGACCCGTAATAGACGATCGCCGCCGCCGTGTATCCGCCCAGCGCCATGAACCCCGCGTGCCCGATCGAGAACTGCCCGGTGAATCCATTCACGATCGTGAGCGAGACCGCGAGGATGATGTTGATGCCGGCGAAGAGGAGCAGGTTGGTCTGAAACCCATTGATCCGCGGCTGGACGATCCAATACAGAATCGCCGCGATGACAACGCCGATAAGCAGCGGCGTGGCCGCGCGCGGAATGGCGGTCCACGCTGGTGGTTTCAGCTCTGCGGGAGACTCGCTCGTCGTCGCGGTCAAACTTTCTCCACCGTCGCCTTTCCGAGCAGTCCGCTCGGACGCACGAGCAGCACGATGATCAGCAGCGAGAAGACGTAAACGTCGCGGTACTTGTCGGAGAGGTAGGCGACGCCGAAGAACTCGATCAGCCCGATGAAGACGCCGCCGAGCATCGCGCCGCGGATGTTTCCGATCCCGCCGACGACCGCCGCGACAAACGCCTTCAACCCGAGCAGCACCCAGACGTTGTCGGCGGTCTGCTTGAGCTGCGCGTACTTCATTGCGTAGAGGAATCCCGCGGCCGCCGCGAGCATTGAGCCGAGCACGAACGTCGCCGAGATCACGCCGCCCACGTTGATCCCCATCAGCGCCGCCGTGCGGTGGTTGTACGACACCGCCCGCATCGCCATCCCAAGCTTGGTATGAAACACCAGCCACTGGATCGCGATCATCAGCGCGAGCGCTGTGCCGAGAACGACCGCATCGACGAGGCGAAGCTGCACGCCGGCGATCTGCATCAGCACGCGATCCGGCAGCAGGGCGGGCATCGCTTTTGGATATGGCCCGAAGACGAACTTGAGCTGGCCGACGTTCTGGAGCAGCAGCGAGACGCCGATCGCGGTGATGAGCACGTTCAATCGCGGCGCGTTTCGCAGCGGCCGGTAGGCGAATCGCTCGATCAAAAACCCCGCGATCCCGCACCCGAGCATCGCCGCCGCGAGCACGCCCAGGCCGACGTACCATGCCGGAGTCGCGCCCGTCCCCGCGGTCAGGCCGAACAAGGTCGCGATCGCGAAGGAGAGCCATGCGCCCAGCGCGAAGATGTCGCTGTGCGCGAAGTTGATGAACTGGAGGATGCCGTAAACCAGCGTGTAGCCCAGCGCGATCAGCGCGTACAGGCTCCCGACCGCGATTCCATCCGTCAGCGTTTGGATGAGTTGCGTCACGCCGCGGAGGTTGTACCCAATCTCGCTAGACTCTTCGACCTTGTCCCTTGCGGGTTACTTGGGCGGTTCGACCGTCGCGTAGTAGGAGAACACCCCGCCCTTGATCTGCTGGATCACCGCGAGCTTGTTCGCGTCGCGGTGATCGTTGATGGTAATGCTGCCGGTGACGGCTTTGAAGTCTTTGGTGCTGCCGATCGCGGCGGCGAGGTCTTTGCCAGACAAACTCGGCGATCGTTCCATCGCATCGAAGAGCAGATTGGCCGCGTCGTAGCCGAGGGCCGCCATGCTGTCGGGATTTTTTCCGTAGTCGGCTTTGTATTTCTGGAGAAACGTCTGCACTTCCGGGCGCTTGTCCTCAGCGGAGTAGTGATCGGAGAAGAAGCACCCATCGAGCGCGTCGCCGGCGTTTTTCAGCTCTTCCGAAACCCACCCATCGCCGCCGATGAGCGGGCAGGTGATGCCGAGCTTGCGCGCCTGCCGCGCGATGTTGACGACCTCGGTGTAGTAGCCGGGGATGTAGATGCACTGCGGGTTCTGCCCGCGGATGGAAGTGAGCTGCGCGGAGAAGTCGTTGTCGCCGTCCCCGTACGCCTGCTGCGCGACGACGGTCCCGCCAAGCTTCTGGAAATTCTTCACGAACTCCTCGTTCAACCCGGCGGAATAAGCCTGCGCGCGGTTGTAGAGCGTCGCGGCCTTGTCGAACTTGAGATTGTTCCGCGCGAAGCTGGCGCCGACGAAACCCTGGAACGGATCGATGAAGCAGACGCGGAAGATCATGTCGCCGATCTCCGTCACCTGCGAATTGGTGCTCGACGGTGAGATCATCGGGACGCCAAATTTCTGTGCGACGGGGCCGGCGGCGATGGAGCGACTCGATGCGACTTCGCCGAGCACCGCACTCACGTTGTCCTGCTGGATCAGTCGCGTTACCGCGGTGACCGCTTCCTGGCTCTTACCCTGGTCGTCGTAGGTGATGAGCTGGATCTTCTTCCCCTTGACGCCGCCCGTGGCGTTGCGTTCTTTCACCGCGAGCTTGATGCCGTTGTCGGTGGAGACGCCGAACGTCGCTTCGGAGCCGGTCATCGAGCCGTAGTGACCGATCTTGATGTCGCCGGACGACGAACTCGATCCTCCGGTCGAGCTGGATTGTTGTTCGCAACTGACCGCAAAGGCGCAAGCGACGGCGAGCGCGAGGAGGCGAGGCAGGATGTGCATGGAGGCGAAGGTAATCGGCTATCTGCGGGGGTTCAAGACTCCAGGACGTCCGCGCGGCGCAGATTGCCGAATTTGCTGCGACCTTCGACGCTCGGCCAGTCGCCGGAGTGCGCAGTGAGCACCTCGATGCCGCTGTTCGTGACGAGAATCGTGTCCTCGCTCTTGGCGCCGACGACGGATGGGTTCCACGCGAACGCCTGGTTGTCGAGCACGCGCACCGGACTGCCCGGCGTCGCGACGACGTCGCGGGGCTGATACCCGCACGACCCGCCCTGGTGGTGATTCTGCCATTCGCCCTCGAAACCGTTGTCGGCGTACGCCCGGCGGAGCTCGTCGAAGATGTCGCCGAGGGGGCGGCCCGGTTTCGTCGCCAGATTGACGGCCGCATCGATGTTCGCAATCGCCTGCTGCTTCCTGCGGTCTTCATTGGTCGCTTTGCCGAAGCGGACGAAGCGAGTCACGCACGAAATCAACCCGCCCAGCTCCGCGCAGGTGACGAGCATGACGAGATCTTTGATGCGCGAGCTCGTCGGAATTGGATGACGGAACCTCGGCAAGCGATCATCGCAAGAGACGAGCGTGACAAGCGGATTCAAACCTGCGGCGTGGATCTTTTCGTCAAGAATCCCCGCAACATCATGCTCACTCATGTTCGCCTTGAGGGTGCGACACGCAAGCTCCATCGCTGCCGCCGCTCGCTTTGCGCCTTCGCGATAGCGATCGACTTCCTCGGGCCTCAGCGACCACCTCAGTTGATCGAAGTCGCTCGGAATCTCTGCAAGCGGAAGACCAAAATCGATGTCGGATGCGATCGTTCGTCCCCCGATCGCCTCGCGCACGATCCGCGACCGCGACTCCGCATCCCACCACGGAAACTCGATCGTCTCGATCCCGGTCCCCTTGAGCTCCTCATGCTTCATCCGCGGCGATTCGATTGTGTTGGCGAGACAGACCCGTTTGCCGTCCCTCGTCGCGAGGATGCTCGCCACGCCGATCGGCGTGTTGTTGGCGATGTGGTTGTCTTTCCCGCACGTGATCCACGCAAAGTTGGACCGCAGCGTCAGCAGCACGCCGTCGAGAGCATGGCGGTCCAGGAAGTCGATCAGGCGCTTTGTTTTGACCGCAAGCTCGTCGCTCATGGTGGTACTTTCGCTGCCGCGATGCGGCATGTACAGTGCGCGGATGCTCCGCCCGAGCCTGCTTGCGATCGCGCTGCTGTTGATCTGCGCAGCCGCGCGTGCGCAGCAACCTGAGAGCATCTACGCACCGCCCGAGATCACCCCGCAGGAACAGGGCGTCAACGAAGGCGGCGTCAACGTCGAGTTCAAGTTCAATTACCTCACCGACTACATCTGGCGCGGCATCGATCGCAGCGAGTCCGGCGGCGCGGAAGATTCACCCAATCTCCAGTTTGACGGCGCGCTGAAATGGGACCTCGGCAAGTGGCCGCACCTGTTCATCGGCGTCTTCACCAACGTCTACAATTCCGATCCCGCCAGCCGTTTCCAGGAAGTCCGCCCGTACTTCGGGTTCGAATTGACCGCCCGGCCCGTCATTCTCACGATCGGGCAGAGCAGCTACATCTTTCCCGAGCGCGATATGTTCAACACCGCCGAGCTGTGGGGAAGGATCAAGCTCGACGACTCCTATTTCTTCCGCACCGACGATCCCGTCTTCGGCCCGTACATCCTGGCGGCGTACGATTACGACATCAACCACGGCACCTATGTCGAGTTCGGCATCAGCCACGACTTCCAGATCGAAGACACCGCGCTGACGCTGACCCCGCGCGCCGCCGTCGCCTACGTCGACAACCGCAAAGACTTCCGCGCGATCGGCGCGTCGCCATTCGATCCCGCGTTCTCCTCCGGTACCTCTGGAAACGACTCCGGTTTTCAACACTACGAAGTCGGACTGGAGCTGACGTACACGCTCAACCAGTTGCTGAACATCCCAATCCGCTACGGAAAGCTCGATTTGAAGAGCTACCTGTTCTTCACCGACGGAATCGACAACGAGCTGCGCGCAGACACGGAGCTATGGGGTGGGATCGGTCTGGGGTTCAGTTATTGACGTCGACGTTGGGTGATAGCCGCACGCGGAAGCGTGCGGTTTGGGCGCGTGGGTCTTAATCCGGTCCCACCGCAGCAATATCTGCATCGCTCTCATACCCCGAAAGCGCATCCGCGAGATCATCCAAATACTGCACGAACTCGCGCAGATCATCCAGATCAACCGGGATCGACGACCCTTCGCAATCAGCGCTTGTGATATTGACCGCCCCGAGGGCGTCGGGGTCGAGGTGGAAGGTTGTCCCGTTCCTGGCGGTGTAGCGGAGCATGCGTCACCGTCCCATCTGAGAGACTTTTGTGTACAGCTCCCCTCCCGGGCGATTTCGATTCTAACGTTATGTTGCGAATTGGCCGCGCGAAAAATCCGCGCGCGACAAACAAAACTGAGATGGAGAGATTCCGATAACCTCACGCCTACTTACGCGCCGCCAGCTCCTGCATCGAGCGCGCCCGCTGCAACCGCCGCTGCCGGTCCTCGAAGCTCTTCTCATCGGTGATGCGCTGCGCCGTCGCCTCGGCTAACTCGGCGCGGGCGGCGTCGGCGCTGATCTCTTCGACCGGCATCGCGACCTGCGTCAGCACGGTGAGGTTGTTGTCCTTCATCTGCGCGATGCCGCCCTCGACATACATCCGCCGTTTCTGGCCGCCCTGGAGATCGAGCTCGAGCGCGCCCTGGCCGAGCTTGACGAGCAGGGGGGCGCGGTCGGTGAGGATTCCGATCTGCCCGTCATGTGCCGGCAGGATCGCCTGCGTGACGGTTTCATCGAGCATCTGCTGCTCGGGGGTGACGATGACGACGTGAAAAGCCATATGGGCGGGGAGTTTACGTGCGCAGGAGGAAATCTTCAAATTGCCGGACGCCGGTGAGATTGCCGTACAGAACGGGGCTGCACTCGTCGATTTTCCGGGAAATCTCGCGGCGGAAATCACGGTCGGTTCCCAGACGGACCGCCAATTCAACGTACTCCTGCGGGGAACTGACCACGCAATCGCTCATCCCCATCGCCGAGTACTGAGCCAGCGTGATCCGCCCGCGAAGGAACTGCGTCGGCAGGGTGACGATCGGCGTCCCCATCGCAAAAGCTTCGTAACTCGTGTTTCCCCCGCCGAAATGGAGCGGATCGAGCATCACATCCGCCGTCGCGAGGAGCGTCAGATACCCGGCCCGATCCTGAAATGGCAGGAAGAGGAGTCGATCAGCGACGTCGGAATTCGCCCGCGCAAACCGGCGAAGCAGCTTGTTCTGCCAATCGAGCTTTGGATGCGTATCGAGCAGCACGATCCGCCCGCGCGGATCCCGGCGAAGGATTTCCGCCAGAACAGGGTCGAAATCGGGATGAAACTTGAAGAGCGTCTGCGGGCAGATGTAAAGATTCGCATCGTCCGGCAGGGCAAACCGTTTTCGATCCGCCTCCATCCGCGCGGGCCGGTCGTAACAAACCGCAAGGTCATTGAGGCGGACGAGCTTCTCCGTGTACTGCGACTCTGCATTCGGCGGATCGAGGACTCCGCTGGAAATGAAGTAATCGATTGTCTTCAAGCCGCTCGTCACGGGATGGCCCCACGTCGTCATCTGCCTTGGCGCCAAGCGCGACATCGCAAGCGTATAGGTCAGACTGTCCATGCCGATGTCGGTATAGAACAGCACGTCGAGATTCGCCGCCGCGATTTGTTCGCGCGCCGTTGGCAGATCGCCGCCGAGCAGGAGCTGCTCATCCGCGACAACGCCGGATCGTTCGGTTGTGAGGACGATGACTTCAAAACGCTCGCGCGAAATGTTCGCGATCAACCCGTAATTCAGCCGGGCGATCGTGTGATCGCGGAAGAATGTGGAGATGAATCCGATGCGAATCCGCTCGCCGCGTCTTCGCGCCGGCAACGATGGCTGCGGCGCCTGATACAGCTCCGCCGCATTCTCCTGAAGCGCCCGATCGTCCATTCCATGATACGCCAGCAGGAACATCGGATACGCCCGCTGGTTCGTCACATCGAGCTTGAAGTTTCGCCGGCGCAGATAATCGATGCGCTCCGCGATCGTGCGGCGACGGGACGAAATCTCATCCTGCGACTGCGGCAGCGGCTGCACGATCGTCGCCCACCGCGCCACCGCCTGCTGCGACGCTCCGCCTGATGCGACCGCGCGCTCTAATAGCGGCTCGGCCGATTCGTATCGTTCATGATTCGCCAGCAGCACGCCCAGGTTCGCCAGCGCCGGCACATAATCCGGCTTGAGCTTCACCGCCTCCTCCAGCGCCCCCGCAGCCTCGTCGTGCTGGAGCAGCGCGCTGTGCGCCATGCCCAGGACGTTATACGCCTTGTGCTTTTCCGGATGCCTTTCAACCGCCGCGCGCGCCGCCTCGATCGCTTCCTCCGCACGCTGCAACGAGAGCAACACCATCGCCAGCGACAGATGCGCCTTGGGATGACCCGGGTCAGTCGCGATCGCCGCCCGATACGCCTCGGCGGCGGGGGCGGGTTGATCGGCCAGTCGATACGCCTCGCCGAGGTTGTATCGAAACTGCGCCGACTCCGGTTCCAGCGCACACGCGGCGCGCAATCTTTCGATCGCCGCGTCAAATCGCTTCGCCTGTATCTCGATCAACCCCGCCAGGTGCACCGCCGCCGGGTCATCCGGAGTCGCGGCGAGAATTCGCTCGCAATCCAGCCGCGCCCGCCCGATCTCCCCGTTTCGCAGCAGTTGCATCGCGTTTTCAAGATCAGAGTTCATGCGAGTTTGCGCTGAAAAGCCGTTGCCGACGGCATCGCTTGGGCTATGATATCGCCGGATTCATTTGCCACCGCGCCTCCCGCGCGGTGGTTTGATTTTGCGCAGGAGTCGTCAAACATGCAGATCGTCAGTGCCGAAGAAAAAGCCGCCCTCGAAGCCAAACGCGAAGAGCTCTACAAGCAGCAGCTCGACGTCCAGGAGCGGATCCGCAAGGCCGCCAGCCTGGGCGATCTCTCCGAAAACGCCGAGTATCACTTCGCCAAGGAGGAGAACCGAAGCATCCAGCGCACGCTGGCGGAGGTGGAGATGAAGCTGCGGCACGTGCAGGTCGTCAGCACGGACGATGTCCCAGAGGACGTCGTCTTCCTCGGCCACACCGTCAAGCTGCTCGATCTCGACGACGACAGCGAGCAGCTGGTGAAACTGGTCGGCGAAGCCGGCGCGCCCAACCCGAACGAAGAAGTGATGCCCGTCTCGGTCAACAGCCCGATGGGCGAAGCATTGATGAAAGCGCGCGTCGGCGACACAGTAAAAGTGAAAGCCCCGCGCGGAACGATGGAGTTCAAGATTCTCGAGATCGTGCAGTAGGAAAGGATGAAGGATGAAGGCGGAAGGATGAATTCATCCTTCATCCTTCCGCCTTCATCCTTGGTTTTCGCCACCTTAGCTCAATTGGCAGAGCACCGGTTTTGTAAACCGGCGGTTTCCGGTTCGACTCCGGAAGGTGGCTTTCACACCACCGTACTATTCGCCTCCACCATCAGAATATCGCTCAGCAGCGACAGCAGCGTCACCGACGGGATGATCGTCGGCAGATTCTTTCGGCCGATGTCTTTTTGCAGCGTCGCGTTCGCGGTGACGGTCAGGTCGATCGACGCGGTCGAGGTGTTGCCGGCGAAATCGCGCACCGGGAAGCTGAGCGTGACGAATTGCGACCCGTCCGCGCGCGTCTGCAAAGCGGAGATGTAGCGGGCGTCGTTCAGCTTGACCAGCAGATAGAAATGCCGCCGCCCGAAGCTGTCGTCGAGCACGTTCCCTTCGATCACGAAGTTCGACCCGTTGTCGATGTCCGCCTTATTGATCGTGGTCGGCATCGACGTGGCGAACTGGAAGGTCGGCGCGATGCTGTCGGCATAGACGAGCAGCGAGCGCGGATGCCCGAGAACTTGACGTGTCACCACGTTCCATCCCGGATGCAGCGTGGTGACGGTCTTCTCTTTCACCGTCACCCACCCTTCGCGCGCCAGCGGGTTGGTCGCGTCCTGATAGCGATAGACGAGCTTGTACGGCGTCACGTCCGGGTTGACGTACTTCCCCGTGAGCAGGCGAACGTCCGGATCGTACGTGCTGCGCGAGCCGATGAGCGCGTTGATGCGCGAATCAGACGCCGACGCATCCGCCGGCGCGACGATCCCGCCGATCGCAAGCCCGTACTGGTCGTAGATCTGCTGATTGGTCTTGTCGATCAGCTCCGCCGGGACATACGCCGCCGCCGTCGCGGATTTGAACGGCACAAAATCCGCCGCCTGCTCGAGGTAATAGAGCTGCAATCCGTTGTAACGCACGGTGCCCATGCGAATCACGTCGGGATTGAACAGGTCCGTGATGTCCAGCATGAACGGATTGAAGTTGGACAGGAGCTTGATCTCAAAGCGCGTCCGTCCGTTGAGCTGCGTGCTGGTGAGGGGAAGGAAGTTGAGCTGGTTGTCGGGGTCGTCGACGAAGTCGACGGTTCGCCCGCGATCCTGCGCGGTCTGGATGAGGATGTCGGTGATGTTCCCGAACGCGCCGCCGTTGATGACGTTATTGCCGTTGATCGGAATATCGATGCCGATCTCATAGCCATACACCAGAACATTGTCGTACACGACGCTGCGCGTGACGTGATTGCGCGCAAACCCGACGCCGCGGGGACGCGAGTAAACGCCGTGCACTTCGGTATTGCTGAAGGTGATCTGGTTGGTGTACGGCGTGAAGATCGCGTTTGAGCCGACGTTCCAGACCTTCAAACCATTGACGATCGTGCGACGACTGTCCTTCACGTTGAGGAGGCTGAACCACGATTCGAAGCCATCAGCGCTGGCGAAGGCGACGTTTCCGTCGAACTGCCGCAGCGGGACATCGCCGACCGCGACCGTCTCCCGTCCGTTCGCCCATGCCGGATCGACTAGCGAATCCGCCTCGATCGTCGTCACGCCCAGCCCCTTCTGATTGAGCCCGACGGGGAAGAAGACGTAACCACTGTGCCGCTGCCCGGCGACGACGTTGTTGGTCAGCGAAACGTTTCCACCCTGTAGCCAGAACCCATCACCCTGGTGCCCGAAGTCCTGCACGTGCTTGCGCGATTCAATTCCCTCGCCCGATCCGCGCGAGTGGATCGCGATGTTGTGATCGAACGTCCCCAGCTCATCGCCCGCTTCCGTCACGTACGAAGCGCCCAGCGCGTTGTAGACGACGTTGTCGGCAACATCGACGTTGGAGGAGTGATTGACGATGCCCCAGCCCGGCGAATCGACGACGGCCGAGCCGGAAATCGAGCCGACGCCCGCATCCGCATCGGTGCCAGTGCGGTGGAAGTGGACGGCATACCGCCCGCGCGGATTCAAACCCGTCCGCGCCTTCTCCAGCTTCGTCGTCCCGTCGGGATTGAGCACCGTCTTCCCGTTCGCATCGACCACCGGCACATAGACGCGATGCGTCCCGTCGATGTTGTTGATCGCCGCCGCGAGAACGTCCGTCGTCTTCTGCCCGGGGTTGTCCGTGTCGTCGACCAGCACCGGATCATCGATCAGCGTCCGCTTGTCGGTCCTGCCCAGGCCGTAGAAGCCGGCGTTGTTCACACCGACGTCCGGGTTGTGCATGAACATGACGTGCCCGCGATGCGCGACGGTGTTGTCGCCGATCGCGACGCTCTCGGACTGGAAGATCGCGTTGCGTGAGACGTTGGCGATGTAAACTGAGTTGGCCGAGTGGTTGTATTTCAGTTTTGCGACGGCAAGCGCCGCGCCCGGCGTGGCCGATGCGCCCAGCGTGATGCTCGAGCCGCTGATCGACTTGATGGCGAACTCCTCATCCTGGTTGACGCCGGCTGAATTGGTCGCCGTGTCGCCGGTGATGATCAGCCGATCGCCCACTTTCCATCCGTGCGGAAGCGAGCCGAGGTTGATCACCGATTGCCGCGCCGCCAGCGCGCTGTTGAGCTGAATGAAGCTTTCGACATCCGCGCCGAAGACGCTGACCGAGCCATGCGAGATCATCCCGCGCGAGAACTGGAGCGGGTCCCAGCTCAGATCGATGTCGCCGCTGTCGGCGAAGACGAGCTTCGCCTTCACGCCCGGATCGATCGGGCTCGCCTGCGTCCCCATTTCGAATCGTCCGCCGACGGCGACGACGATCGTGTCAACAAGAAGCTGCGTGTTGGCGTGGGTGTTGAAGTTGAGCGTTCCGTCGTCGCGGATGGTGTGGAGGGCAACCTTCGCTCCGCCCGCCCCTTTGCTCGCATCGCCGTCAACGGTGATCGTGTTGCCCGCGCTGATGATGACGTTGGCGCCGTTGTTGGGGATCGTTCCGTCGCCGGTCCAGCTCCCGCCGACGAGATGATTCCAACTCGCCGGGTTCGACCAGTTCCCCGATGCGACCGATTTGTACGTCGCCGCCGAATCCGCCACCAGCGCCATGACCGCCGCGTGCTCGGCGTCGAGCACCGGGTTGGCGTGCATGAGCAATCGCAGCTCGAGCGGTTCGATCGAAACGCGCTGAATCGCGCGCGACGCTGTTCCGTTGCGGATAACGTGCATGGTGTGCCTCCAAGTTGCGCGGACGTCGGCAGGGTCCCCAAATGACGTGCGTTGGAGCGTATCGTCGCGCGGTTGTGAGTCAAACAAAAACTCGACAGCGATGCGATTTGTCCCACTCACAGGGCGCGCAGCGGCGGAGGCTTCGGAATGACGGCCGGCACCAGCCGCTGCGCGTTGCGGAAGAGGATTTTGTCTGCGACGTCGGCCGGCAGATCGAGCGTGCGCAGGAATTCGAGCAGCTCGCCACCGTAATAGTCGCGGGCGAAAAGAAGCCGATCAGCGAAGCGAATGAGGAACTCTCTTCCGTGAGCTACATCACGCCGGATCGCGCGCAGGCCCGAGCCGGCGGAGAGGTCGGCATACAGATTCGGATAGGTTTCGAACAGCCGAATGACCTTTCCATTCGGCGTGACCGGGCCGTCAGGATAGGGCCGGGCATCGGTCTCCGCGTCGCCGCTGATGAAACGCCAGAACCCCGGCGCGTGGCCGATGAAAATGGTCTGAGGGCATTGCTGCATGGCCCGTTCGAGGTTGTCCACGTCGCCGCCGAACCACATCTTCTGCGGCTCGCCAGCGAGAGTGGGAACGTCGAGATGGAGCACGACCGGGCAATTCAATTGCCCGGCTTTGGTGAAGAGCGCGATGCAGCGTTCGTCGTCGAACGGCATGCGGAATTTCCATTCCCCGCAGACGCGCACGCGATGGATGTGATAAGCGGATTCGAACAGCGCCGGCGCATCGCCGATCGCCGGATGCGGGCAATACCCCAGAACGAAGCGCCCGGGATATCGCGACGATGCGAGCAGCAGATCCGAAAGAACTACGCCGCGATTCGTGCCATCAGGCTGCGCGTGAACCGGATTGAGAATGCGCGCCCAGTTCGGCTCCCACTCCGCCGGGCTGATCTCCCACGTCAGCAGCCACGCGACATCGATCCCGTGCCCGTCCATGTCGGCGATCAGATCGGCGTCGTTCCGCCAGTGCCAGAAAACGTGCTGGTGGGTGTCGATGCGCATCGCGTCCGCGATCTTACATCATCGGCAGCTTCTGTTTGAGCTTCAGTACAGGCGCAAACAGATCGCCGAGCCTCTCGACCCGCTTGGGCACCTCCGCCGCTTCGAACACGATTCGGGATGCGTCCCCTTTTCGCGCCGCCGCTTCGATTTCGTCCCATGTCACCGGCGTAGAAACCGTCGGCTTACCCTTGGCGCGAAGCGAATACGCGCAGACGGTTGTCTTGGTCTGATCGTTCTGGCTCCAATCGATGAAGACCTTTCCGCGGCGAAGGCTTTTGGTCATGTTCGCGGTGATGTGCTTCGGGTTCTGACGCTCGAAGATAATCGCTATCGCTCGCGCGAATGCCTTGGTGTCATCGAAGGTGATGCCCGGCGTATTGAGCGGAACGTAGACGTGCAGCCCCTTCCCGCCCGAGGTCTTCGCGAAGCTCTTCAGCTTCAGCCGCTCGAGCGTGTCACGGAATTTCAGCCCGAACCTGCAACAGTCGATCAAATCCGCCGGCTCACCCGGATCGAGATCGAAGACCATCTCCCGCGGGCGATTCCAGTCGCTCGCGCGGGCGAGCGGCACGTGCAGCTCAATCGCGTCGAGGTTGATCATCCAGATCAGGGTCGCCATGTCCTGCACGACGCAGTAATCGATTTTTCCCTCGCGCAGCCGCCTCGGCACAGGCTCCGTCTTCACCCAGGGCGGACGAAACGGCGGGCATTCCTTCTCATAAAAAACGCTTTCATCCGTCCCGCGCGGATAACGCTTCAACGTCACGCCTCGCCCGCGCAGGTGCGGCAGCATTGCCGGCGCGATCCGCGAGTAGTATTCGATTATCTCCGCTTTCGTGAAACCGGACGGATAAAGAACCTTCTCCAGGTGCGTCAGATTCACCCGCCGCCGGCCAATCAACACCTCGGGCATCGCTTGCGTTACTATCTTGTGCGGCTCAATTCAGGGGAAGGTATGAAACGAATCATCTTGTTGTTCGCTTTGCTGCTGCACGGCGGTGGCGTCCTCGCGGCGCCGACGACCCGGCCGAACATACTCTTCATCATTTCCGACGATTTGAACACCCATCTCGGCTGTTACGGCGACAAGATCGTGCAGACGCCGAACATCGACCGCCTCGCCGCGCGCGGCGTCCGCTTCGATCGCGCTTACTGCCAGTATCCCGTCTGCAATCCTTCGCGCTCGTCGTTCCTGAGCGGCCTTTATCCTGACGCGACCGGCGTGATCGATCAGCCGACGCTGCTGCGAAAACAGAAAACCCCGACGGTCGTCTACCTGCCGGAGCATTTCAAAGCCAGCGGCTATTTCACTGCCGGAATCGGCAAGGTGGAGCATGGCGGGCATCACGAGATCAACTGGGATGTCGCTGACGATTTTCACGCGAGCGGCGCGGACGATGAGGACAACGAAAAACCCGCCACCCGGCCGGCACGCGCACCGCGAACGCGCACGCGCCGCGAAGGTTTGCTTTCCTACGAAGTCAATCGCGCCACCGAAGATCACGATCCCGAAAATGTCGACGATCAGATTGCGGGGAAAGTGGCGAAGCTGCTGGAAGAGCATCAGGCCGGGCCGTTTTTTATTGTCGCGGGGTTTCACAAGCCGCACGTGCCGCATGTGGCGCCGAAGAAATTCTTCGATCTCTATCCGCCCGAGAAAATGCCGCTGACGCTCGTTCCCGCCGGAGATGTCGATGACATCCCCAAGGCCGCGCTCGCGAGCCAGCGCAATTTTCAGCCGGAGATGTCCGAGCAGCGGCAGCGCGACATCATCGCCGCCTACTACGCCTGCACGTCATACATGGATGCGAAGGTCGGCGAGATCACCGAAGCGATGGACCGGCTGAAATTGTGGGACAACACGATCGTCGTCTTCATCGGCGATCACGGTTGGGGCTTCGGCGAGCATCATTGGTGGGCCAAGGCGAGCTTGTTCGAGCCGTCGGCTCGCGCGCCGCTGATCGTCGTCGCTCCGGGCGTGAAGCCGGCGGCGTCTCCGCGCATCGTCGAGTTCATCGATCTGTATCCGACGTTGACGGAGGTGTGCCATCTCCCGCCGCCTCCGCAATCGCAGGGACGAAGCGTCGCCGCGCTGTTGAACGATCCGCAGCAGGCGTGGCAGAGCGCAGCCATGACGGCATTGGGAAACCGCGGGCGATCGATCTGCGATGAGCGATATCGTTATACGGAATGGCAGAATGGGCAGGCGGGCGTCGAACTATACGATCACGACGCCGATCCGAATGAATTCAAAAATCTCGCGGAAGGTCCCGCGCATGTTGAGGAGGTCGCGCGGATGAAAAAGTTGCTGCACGAGAAGCTCGCCGCCGCTTCCGCGCTACCGAAGAACTAGCCCAGCAGCAGCGCGAAGCCGATCCCGAAAATCCCCAGCAGAAGCAGGAGAACCTTCGTCCGCTTCGACGTTCGCCGGCAGGTATTGGTAATCCCATCGACGAATTGCACCATCGCGGTGCGATCGAGAATCGAGCTGATCTCCAACCCGATATTGAAGTTCCCGTCATCCTGCGGCACACAACGCGCGACGGTGAGCAGAACGACCAGGTCATCCGCGCCCGGGCGGGGGACGGTGAGGAGATATTCGCTCCCCGGGGCGAGCTGTGCCCCGTGAATCATCCCGACGCCGGTGGGGGAGAAGTCCTCGATGCGCACGCTGAACGGCAGCCCCTGCTTTCCCTTCTTGTACGCGACGATCTCTGCGCTGACGAGGTGTTTGACGCGCATGCTGCGGCGTCGGTCCGGCGGAACATACGCCTCATCGAACGCCATCCGAATTTCAGACTTCTGGTCGTATGTGAGGCTCATTGTCGATCCTCGCGGCGGCTCCTCAATCGCGGCGCAGAACAACTACGCCGTACAATCGTACTTTTCGACCGTCTTTAGATGGGACTGAATCATTCCGCCGCGATCCGGCGGAAATAATCATTTACCGGACGCGCTTAGGCGCTGGCGGAGTTGCTCGATGACTTCGGCGATCACGTCGCTCCACTGTCGCGGGCGGCGCTGGCGAAACAGCCGCATCGTCGGATACCACGGCGAATCCCCCCGATCGAGCAGCCAGCGGAAATCCGGCGAAAACGGGAGCAAAACCCACACTTCCTTCCCCATCGCACCGGCCAGGTGCGCGACCGCCGTGTCTACGCAGATGACCAGATCGAGGTTCGCGATCAGCGCGGCTGAGTCCGAGAAATCGAACAGCTTTGCCGCCGCATCCATCAGCCGCATGCCGGGTGGCGGATTTCGGGCTTCATTATTTGGATCCCATTTTTGCAGTGAATAGAACGTCACGTTCTCGACCGCCGCCAGCGGCGCGAGCGTCTGAAGCGGCATCGATCGCGCCTCATCGTCAAGGTGCGTCGATCGCCCGGCCCACGCGAGCCCGACGCGAAAGCCGCCGCCGTCCTCCTTCATCCGCTCCGCCCAGACCTGCGCGACCTTCACCGACGCGGACATGTACGGCACATTCGCGGGGATCGTCTTCGGCGTCGTGTTGAACGCCAGCGGAAGGCTCATCAGCGGGATGTGAAAATCGATTGCCGGGATCGGCGCGCCCAGCGGAATCACCTCGGGCGCGCCCGGCATTCGCCTGATGAGGTCCATCAGCTCGCGCGGCGCTTGCACGATCACATCCGCGCCGCGCGCGCTCAGCAGCGGAGCGTAGCGGACGAACTGAATCGTATCGCCGAAGCCTTGCTCGTGATGCAGCAGGATCGTCTTCCCCACGAGCTTCGCGACGCCCGTCCATTGCGGCTGCGCGAAGGTGCGCTTTGGCTCGTTGAAGCTGACGGCCTTCCAGCGCCACTCGTACTCGGCCCAACCGCGCTTGAAATCCCCGGTGAGCAGCAGCGCCTTGGCGAGCGTGCTGTGGATTTCGCCGTCCTGCGGGGAGATCTGCACCGCCCGGCGGAGGAATTCGATCGCCTCCGGCAATCGATTCAACAGCATCAGCGTTCGCCCGTGCGTGTGCAGAGAATTCACTTCGCCCGGTGCAAGCTCGATCGTGCGGGCGCTGGCCGCAAGCGATTCATCCAGCCGGCCGAGCTTCTGTAGCGCGACGGCCAGATTCGCGTGAGCGCGCGGATGATTCGGATTCGCTTCGATCGCCTGGTGGAAGACGGAAATGGCGTCATCAAGGCGATTCTGCTTCCCGAGCGCGACGCCTTGATCGATGAGCTGCTCGATCTGCACGGGGCGATTGTCACATCTGCGTCACGCCGGTCAAAACCCAGCGCTCGCCTTCACGCTTGAAGGTGAGGACCTCCGATGCCTTCCGTTTCCCCAGCTTCGCCTCGATGACGACGGATGCGACATCATTCGAACGCGTCGCCGACACTGACGCCTCGGCCTGCTGGAGTTGTGCCGGAATCTCGATGAGATAATTCTGGTCGAGATTTGGATCGCTCATCGCCATCGCGGCCGCGGCGGTGAGGAGCTGCCGAAGCTGCGCATCCGCCGCCTCGCTGCGCGTCCGCCGCGCCTCGGCGACGAAGAACGTCGCCAGCATCGCCAGGATCGCACCGACCAGGATGATCAGCATGATCGCCATGATCGTGGCGAACCCGCGGCGATTGTTTTGGCACGACGTGTGTTTCATTTCTTCGTCAGCTCGTTCAGGAGCTGCATCTGCGAGATCATTCGAACGTCACCCGCTTGCGCCGTCTTCGACTCCGGCACCGCCAGCACAATCGCCGGGCCGTCGGCGCGAAACGTGGCATTTGACGGAATTGGCCAGTGACTCGTGCGATCCGCTTCGACGCGCGACAAATCATTTCCGCTGATCTTCCACGCCACCGATTCACCGATCATCAGCGCGTTTCCCTCCGCCCTCACCGACTGAGCCGACCAGACATCGCGGCGCATTGTCGCGACTGCCACGTCGAATGTAGCCATCGCTTCCTGAGTCTGCGTCGAAGTCTGCGCCAGACGGAAGGTCGCTTGGAACAATCGCCCCGCGATCAGTGCAAATACCGCCAGCAGAATCATCGCCGCGAGCAGTTCAATCAACGTGAACGCGCGTCGTCTCACGATCCACCTCCCGCGCGGACCACGCCGATCAATTCCGCCAATGACTTTCCATCCGTTACGATCACTGTCGTCCACACGACGGCGGGCGAATCGGTAGGAGTGTTGAGCTTCTGCACCTTGATCGTCCATCCCGCCAGCGCCGGCACGTTTTGGCCGGTCTGAAGCGCCGTGATGGTTTGCTCCGCCAGCCGCATCGCCGCGCGCGATTGAGCGAGGCGATCGGAACCGCGCCGCTGACGCGACACCGCGACCGTCAAGGTGACAATCAGAATCGCGACGATGCCGATCGCGATCATGGTGTCGATCGCGAACCAGCCGCCTCGATGTCGTACGGCTCGCGGCATCGTTACAGCCTCCATTTTCCGCTGTGAGCGGTCATGCTTTGGATCAACGAGACGAGCGGCGAAAGCAGGCTGATGGCGACGACCGCGACGATCACCGCGAAGAAGAGCGTCATCAGCGGAACACCCGCGCTTTGCAGGAGCATCTGCGTGCGGCTGAATCGTCCGCCGTGGTAGCGCGCGAGAAAATCCAGCACGTCCGCCGCCTGCTCCGCGTTGCGCGCCCCGGCCAACATCTCGACAGTGAAGCTTGGCATCCACGCCGCCCGCGCCCCGTCCGCCAGGCCCGCGCCGTCCGCAGCCCGCGCCGCCCATTCCTTCAAGCGGTCGCTGAGGACTGTGTTCATTTTCAACGACGCCGCCTCCGCAATTGCCCGGTCGGCGGTGATGCCGGCACGGAGCGCGTCCGCGATGAATGCATACGCATCCGCCAAGCCGCGATCGCGCGCGATGCCGTGCGTAATTGGAAGGAACCACAGCAGCCGGTCGCGCAGCTCGCGCAACATCGAAGGCGTCGTTGCCGCGGCGGCGGGTTCGCCGTGGACGATCTGGAACATCAACGATCCCGCCCACCACAGCACCGACGCGAACGCAACGATCATCGCGATCGCCCCCGCATCGCGCAGGAATATGAACGTGCTCATCGTGATCGGCGGCATCTTTACGCCGAAGTCTTTGAAGATCTGCTGGAACTTCGGCAGGACGTAGATCGTCATCACCGACGCCGTCGTGGCGATCGCCATGATCATCATGAAGGGATACGCGCGGAAGAAGCCGGCGAGGTTCGGCTCCCTCGCTAACTGCGACGTTGATCGCTCCCGCGCAAGCGAAGTGAGCGCGTGCTTCAATCGACCAAGTCGTTCTGCCGCATCGAGCAGTGCGACGGCGCGCGGATCACTCTCCGGCACTGCCGATTGCAGCGCGATCCCGAGCGAATATCCTTCTTCGAGCTGTTGCCGCAATCCCGCGAGGCGCAGCGAAGTCGGTCCGCGTTCGCCGCGCTGTGCGGCATAGATCATGCGCGACAATGGCAGGTTCAGTCGCACCGCCTGCTCGAGATACGCCAGCACAACCTGCGCGCGCCGGCGGCGGATTTGTTTGTTCAACTGCGCGATCAGCGGAAGCAGCACCAGGATCGCGACGCCCGATGCGTAGCCCAGCGCCGGCGCCGTCAGGAATCCGACCGCGATCGCGGTTCCTCCAAACAGAATCGCCGCCGCCACCATCCAGAAGAGCACGTCGATGATGAGCCGCATCGTTCGCATTGATCACATCAGGTTCGAAAGCAGTTGCAGGAACGGGAGAAACATCGCGGTCACGATCACCCCGATGATCAGCGCTACCGCGAGCACGAGCACCGGCGCGAGCAGCACCGGCACCATCGCCAGGCGCGTCTCGGCTTGCTGTTGATACATCTCCGCCAGCATGCCGAGCGTCGAGACGATGTCGCTGTTGGCGCTGGAGAGTGCGAGTGCGGCGGCGACGGTCGCGGGGAGGACGCGCGTGTGCTCTACGCTTTCGAGCGATCGCCCGGACTCCAGCGCGGCGCTCAGCTCATTCCCGTCGCGCTTCAATCCTGGCGAACCGACGACTTCGCCGGCCAATTCGATCGCGCGCGGCAGATCCAGTCCCGCCTGCACGCCGATCCGCAACGCATCGCACCAGCGCGCGACCAGATTCTGCCGCAGCACCGGCCCGATCAGCGGCATCGGCATGACGATACGATCCATCACCGCCGGCCCGTGGCCCATCCGCTTCAACAACAGCCAAAGCAGCGGCAGCCCGACAATCACGCACGAGAGCAGGGCGACGATGAGCGGCATGAACATCGGCAACGCGAGAATCGCCCGCGTGATCCACGGCAGCGAAACGTCCAAACTTTTGAACAACCCGCGAAACTGCGGAATCACCACGAGGCCCAAAAAGATCACGACGACGGTCAGTCCGCCGAGGATCATCAATGGATACGACGCCGCGCGCCACAGCGCCGCGCGCAGCCGCCCGACCAGCTCGATGTGCCGCCCGAGGTTCAGCAGCACGCCCGGCAGATCGCCGCTCTTGATCCCCGCCGACACCAGCCGCGAATAGAGCGGCGGAAAACGATCGGAGAATTTCTCGAACGCCTGATCGAGCGGCGTCCCTTTTTCCATCTCGCCGGCGAGCTGATTGATCGTCTGCTTCAATCGCCCGCGGCGAATGTCCTGCGCGATCAAGCGCAATCCATGCTCAACCGGCAGTCCCGCCTTCGTCAGATGCGCGAGCTGAAGGTTGAATGCGGCAAAATCATCGCCGCTCAGCGGTTTGGCGCGTTGTGGCCGCGCGATCGGCTCGATCTGGAGCACGCGCAGGCGCAGCCCCGCGAGAAGGCGCTGCGCCTCATCGACGCTGGCCGCGTCGATCGTTCCCGCGAGCGCCTGTCCGTGCAGCGTCTGGGCCTGATATGCGAATGAATTTGCCTGCGTCATGACTCGCCAAAAACCCGGCGGATTTCGTTGTCGTCGGTGATCCCCGCAGCGACCAAATCGCCGGCCGCATCGCGCATGGGACGGAATCCGGCCTGCGCTGCGTAAGCCCGTTGGATCGCCGCCGCGTCCGCGCGATTCAGCACCGCCGCGCGAACCGCATCATCTATAGCCACAAACTCCGCCGCCGGCACGCGACCTGTATAACCGCCGCTCTCATTTCGCCGTCTCACAAGCCGCTGCGCCACCACGCCGAAAAGCGCGCTGCTGAGCTGATACGGCTCGATCCCCATCTCGAGCGATCGCGCGATGGCTCCCGCCGGCGACGCAGCATGCAGCGTCGAAACCAATCGATGCCCCGACAACGCCGCCTGCACTGCGATGCTTGCCGTGTCGCCGTCGCGGATTTCTCCCAGCATCAGCACCTGCGGATCCTGCCGCAGGATGCTGCGCAGCGTCCGCTCGTACGTCAGCTCGCCGAACGGCGTCACTTCGATCTGCGTCACGCCCGCGATGTCGCGCTCGACCGGATCTTCCAGCGCCACGATGCTCAACCCCGGCGATTTTTCGGCGATGTGCTGGAGCAGCGCGTAAATCGTCGTCGTCTTCCCCGATCCCGCCGGCCCCGTGACGATCAGCATCCCCGAATCGCTCGCCGCGAATCGCTCGAGCCCCTCTTGCACCGAAAGCGGCAGGCTCAGCTCGCTGAGCCTGTGGGGTTGCACCAACTCCGCCGGCATCCGCACCGCTGCCCGCAGCCCATTCGTTGTCGGCATCACCGACAACCTCAAATCCATCGGCTTCGGCGACGACGCGACCACCACCGTCGCCCGTCCCTCCTGCGGCACATCAAGCCGATACGTCAGCAGATGCGCCATCACCATCAACCGCGTCACCAGGCTCCGCCCGACGTTCAAATCATGCGTCGCGATCGTTTCCAGCAACCCATCGACGCGCAGCCGCACTTCCAAACCAGAAGCCGTCGGCTCCAGATGAATATCCGAAGCACGCCGCCGAACGGCTTCATCGAGTAATTGGTCGATCAGCACGCGCGCATCCGGCTGCTGCTGATCTGTGGTTGGCATGTACGAAATTCTACTCACTACCGGATGCGGAAATCAGGCTGCGCGGGTCGCGTCTGCTGCGTGTTCTCCGTCGGCATCGTGTGATAGACGATCATGCCTCCGCCGATCGAAAGCGCCAGCGCCGCGGCGATCCCAGTCGCGACCCATTTCGCCTTGAGGAGCAGGAGATGCTGCGTGACCTGTCGCGCCAGCTCCGCGGATGCGCCGCTGACGGCGGCAGTCGCGCCCGCGGTCTGCGTCGCGGTCAGTGCGACCTTCGTCGCTAAATCCGCTGACACCGGCGCGACCATCTTGCTGTAAAGGTAATACGTTACCATCGTCGCCGGCAGCGTCCGCGCGCTGACGCCAAAGAACCCGCGCAGCTTCTCCACCGCCCGGCTGACGCGCTTGCGCGCCGCTTCCTCGGCGGTACCGAGAATGTGCGCGATCTCATCGAATGATTTGTGCTCGTAGAAGCGGAGCATGACCGCCTTGCGGTCGCTCTCGCGGAGAGACGCAAGGGCCGAGTCGAGTTCCCCCTCGTACTGCGGCCAGCTCTTGTCGGCTTCTTCCTCCCATACGGTCTTGGCCATTTCAGCGGCCCTTCTTTCATGTCGCTTGCGTCGAGCGGCCATCTTCATGTGACCCAACGCAGCGTAGCGGGTGGTGCTCAGCAGCCACGAAGAGAGGACCGCCTCATGGCGGAGCGTGGAGGCCTTCCGGGCCAGGACGATGAACACCGCCTGCGTGATTTCTTCGGCGACGTGCCGGTCATGAACGTGCCGCAGCGCCGCAGAGTATACGAAACCGATATGCTTCGATGTCAGTTGCGCAAAGGCGTCCTGGCACCCGGTTTCCACGTATTGCTGAAGCAGTTGGGCGTCGTCCATGCTTTCACCACTAGTATGCCCGGGGCAGAGCGGATTGTGACATCTAAACCGCCGACATTTTCCACGCGTCTTCCTACAATGGGGCAGAGAGCTACGGGTGAAGGGAATCGTTTCATCAAAACGGCGTGCGGAAGAGTTCCACCGAAACCGGCGAAACAAAGCCAACGTCGGTGGGCCGAATGCTAAGGACAGTCCCCGCAAGCACTTGCGCGACTACGTGCGGTGGCTCCATCCTTACCGCTGGGCTATCGGATGGGTGCTGGTCCTCGCCCTGATCACCGCCGCCCTCGACCTCGTCTGGCCGCTGGCGATCAAGACCATCATCGATGCCCTCTCGCGCCCCGGGGACGCCCTTGTGAAGCTGCAGCGTCTCAACCGGCTCGGCATCGGGGTCCTTGGCCTGCTCGTCTTCAAGCAGCTTCTCGACAGCTACCGCGGCTACCGCACGACCGTCCTCAACGCCAAGGTCATCTTCCGTCTCCGCAAGCGTCTCTTCCGCCGCCTGATCGGCTTGCCGCTGGGGGAGCTGTCCGACATGAAAGCCGGCGGGATCACGTCGCGCCTGTCGGGCGATGTCGACAGCGTCAGCGGGCTGGTGCAGATGGCGATCATCAGCCCGGCGGCGGCGTTCATCCGCGTCGTGCTCACGATCACCATCTTCTTCTACCTGAGCTGGAAGCTCGCTGTCGCCGCGCTCATCACCATGCCGCCCATCGCGCTCGCCAGCTTCCTCTACATGCGCAAGGCGCGCCCCGTCTGGCGGAGCATTCGCGAAGACCGCAGCGAAATCGATGGCCGGGTGAATGAAACCTTCGGCGGGATCCGCGTCGTCCGCGCCTTCCGCCGCGAGCCGCACGAAGAGCGCGCCTACGCCACCGGCCATCACCTCACCATCCGCAAATCGCTGTACGCCGAACGCGTCGAGTTGATCCTCGGCAGCGTCTGGGGATTTATGATCCCCGCGACCAGCCTGCTGATCGTCTGGTACGGCGGCTCGCTTTATCTGCGCGGGGAAGCGGAGATCGGCGACCTGTTCGTCTTCCAGATCTACGCCGTCCTGCTCCTCCAGCCGATCTGGCAGATGATCAACTCGATCAACCAGACGCAGCGCTCGCTGGCGGCGATGGAGCGCGTCTTCGAGATCCTCGCCAAGCCACTGGACAAACCGGATGCGCCCGATGCGGTCGATGCTCCGCCGCAGGTGCGCGAGATTCGCTTCGAGCGCGTCACTTTCGAGTATCGCGAAAATACGCCGGTTATTCACGATTTTGAGCTGGATGTGCCCGGCGGCGCGACGGTCGCGCTGGTCGGTCCGAGCGGTGCCGGAAAGACGACGCTGACCGATCTGGTCGCGCGCTTTCACGACCCCACGACGGGGCGGATCACCTTGAATGGAATCGACCTCCGTCGCTTGCGCCTTCGCGAATACCGCAAACTCCTTGCTGTCGTCCAGCAGGATGTCTTCCTCTTCGACGGAACCGTGCGCGACAACATCGCGTACGGAAAACGTCACGTCAGCGACGCGCAGATCGAGGACGCAGCGCGCCGCGCCAACGCGCACGAGTTCATCGATCAGCTTCCCGAAAAATACAACACGATCATCGGTGAGCGCGGGTTCAAACTCTCAGGTGGTCAGCGGCAGCGTCTCTCCATCGCTCGCGCCATCCTCGCCGATCCGCAGATCCTCATCCTCGACGAAGCGACGAGCAACCTCGACACCGAAAGCGAGCAGCTCATCCAGTCCTCACTCGCGGAGCTCTTCAAAGGCCGCACGACCTTCGTCATCGCGCATCGACTGAGCACCGTGACGCATGCGGACATCATCGTGGCGATGGATCGCGGCGAGATCGTGGAGGTCGGCGCGCACGCGGAGCTGATGGAAAAAAGGGGGTTCTATTTCGAGATGGTGGAGCGGCAGTGGCGATCATTCGCGCCGGCGGATACGTCGGTCGCGGAAATCCCCATGATCGCTTCACCGCAAATTCACAATCTGCCTTGAACCTGCGTAAACGGCGCGCAGCTGCCTATTTGCAGCGCGGTGAAAGATCGACGGGTTAACCGGCTAACCTCGTTTAAAGCATGTAAACGCTGTTTCATGATGCTGGCACAGGCTTTGCCAAGGTCGTCCCGGTCAGAAGTTGGATTTCGAAAACACGAACACGAAAGACACCATGCATTACACCCTCGAAAAACCGATCAGCGTCACGACGATTAAAGCGGCCGGCGAGGCGGGGCGGGCGGATCGCCGCCGCACCAAGCCGGTCCGACTCTGCGACGTCGCGCGGGCCGCGGGTGTTTCGACGGCGACCGTCTCGATGGTCGTAAACAACAACCCGCGCATCAGCCCCTCGACGCAGCGCCGCGTCCGCAAGATCGCCGATCGTCTCGGCTATCAGCCGAGCCACGCGAACCAGGTCCTCGCAAGCCAGCGATCCACCATGCTCGCGGTGCTTCTCCCCGCGCGCAGCGAGACCTTCGCCGACGCCTACTTCGCGGAGTTGATCGGCGGCATCTGCGAGCAGGCGTCGCGCATGGGACACACGGTTCTCTTCGATCATGCGACCCCGGACTTCATCCGCCGCCGACAGCATCTCAGCATGATCGACCAACGCGCCGCGCAGGGGATGCTGTTGCTTGGCTTCAACGAATTCGACGCTCTCCACGATGACTTCGACGCCGTGCGGCATCCGGTTGTCGTCGTCGACAATCGCAGCGGCCGGGAGAATCTGGATTTTGTCGGGTGCGATCATCGTTCGGGCGCACAGCAGGCGATGAATTACCTGCTCCAGCTCGGCCACCGAAAGATCGGTCTTGTGACTTCGTCAGTGGGCGGACGAGATACGCGCGACATCGTCGAGGTCTATCGCGCCGCGATGGCGGACAACGGCATTCGCCCCGGCGAAGGGTGGATCGCCGATGGACAATTCACCGAAGAGGGCGGCGCCGACGCGGCGGACAAAATCCTCCGCCGCCATCCAGAAATGACTGCACTTTTCGCCGCCGGCGACACCATGGCGATCGGCGCCCTGCACGCCGCCAAGTGCCGCGGATTGAGCGTTCCGCAGGAACTATCAATCGTCGGCTTCGACAACCTTCGTCACGCCGCGTTCATGAACCCGGCGCTCACCACCGTCGAGCTGCCCCTGCATGCCGTCGGCGCCAAGGCATGCGAGCGCCTCATCGAACGCATCAATGGCCGCAGCGATGTCGCGTGCGATCGGCTGCCGGCGCACCTCGTCCTGCGCAACTCCGCCGCGATGGCAAAGGATTTACCGCTGCCGGCGGGTTCGTCGGCGGCATGAATGGATCAACAATCGAATCAAAGAAAGACTGAGGCTGCATCATGATGTTCGAACACTCGTTGATTTCCCCGTGGTCGCTTTTTCGTCTGGCGGGTAAGCCAACCGCTTCCGTGCCTTCCGCGTCGCGGAATCGTGTCGTGCGAACGGTCAGTTCTTCGTCGGTGCCGCACGCGCGGCCGCCGTATACTCCAGCGCACGATCGTTTCGCGGGCCGCTGCGAACACGCCAAGCGAAATTGATCTTTGCTGGGAGGAAATTCCTTACCTATTTTTACCTGCAAAATCTGGAACATCTTGCCCTGCGCGTTATCCTCGCCCGCTTCAGTGGGTGCGAAGATCGTACGTACCTCCGCAGGCGATCTGTTTGTTACAAGGTGTTCCTGATGCTGCGTCAACTCGAGCCGGAACTGATCGATATCCCCGAAGAGGCCAAGGCGTATGCGCATGCGCGGGCGGTCACGGATCTGAACCAGGAATTCGCCGATGATCTGCTCAAGCTCGCCGGCGATGCGGAGAATCTCAAGGTTGTCGACTTGGGCACCGGTCCGGCGGCGATCCCGGTCATGCTCGCCAAGGCCCGCCCGGGCTGGCACATTACCGCCGTCGATGGAGCGCGCTCGATTCTCCTCATCGCGCAGATCGGCATCAAGATGGCCGGGCTTGCGGATCGCGTGAAGGTGCATCTCGGCGACGCGCGCGACACGAAGCTGCCGGCCAATTCGTTTGATGTCATCTGCTGCAATCGCGTGCTTCATCACATGCCCGAGCCGCTCGAGTTCTGGGGCGAAGTCAAACGCCTCGCCAGGCCGGGCGCGATCTTCTTCCTGCGCGATCTCATGCGCCCCGACACCGAGGAAGAGGCCCGCGACATCGTCGCCACCGATGCCGCCGATCAATCCGACGTGCTCAAGGAAGGCTGGTACCGCTCGCTGCTGGCGGCGTTCAAGGTGGACGAAGTCGCGCAGCAGCTCGAAGCAGCGGGGCTGTCGTCGCTACAGGTGAAGCGTCACTCCCATCGTTATCTCGACGTCTTCGGACGGGTCTGATCTTCGGTTACAGTTGCGGCGATGGAGCGCCGATGTGAGCCGGAGCTGATGGACCTGCCGGAGGAAGCCGTCGCCTACGCGGACGCGGACTTTTCCGAATCAATGCACGACCTGGTGGATCGCCTGCTCGAGCTGGCGGGCGATCGCCGCGATGCGCGGCTGGTTGATCTCGGCACCGGTCCCGCGAGCATCCCAATCTTGATCGCCAAGCATCGGCCGCGCTGGCAGATCACCGGCGTGGATGCATCTGAAGCGATGCTCGCCATCGCGCGCGATTCGATCGGATCGCCGAACATCTTTCTGCGGTTAGCGGATGTCAAATCGACTGGGCTGCCCGCACATTCATTTGACATCGTGTTGTGCAGCAGCGTTCTGCATCACATGCCCGATCCGCTCCTGCTCTGGACCGAAATCAAACGCCTGGCCGCGCCGGGCGCTCTCATCATGGTGCGCGACCTTCACCGTCCCGCATCGGAACTGGAGGCGGAGGAGATTGTCCACATGCACGCATCGGGCGAATCGAAACTGCTCCAGCACGAGTTCTATCGCTCGCTGCTGGCGGCGTTCACGATGGAGGAAATCGAAGCCCAGGTTCGCGATGCCGCCATGGATTTTCTTCGCGTGGAGCACGTTGGCGATCGTCATATCGATGTATACGGCTTGTCACGGTGATGTCAGTCTCGCGCATAAGCCGAAGCCAGTCAAAAACTTACCTCGCCTTCCCCGTTCAGGGAGATTGTTAAACGATTTACCGGGGCTATGTTTCCCGCATCGACGTGCAGGAGATGAGCCATGCGTGGATTTGCGATTGTGGAAGGGTTGCTGGTGGCGAGTTTGGCGGTGGCGTTGATCGCCAAGCCGCCGTCTCGGCAGGCGTCGGCGGCGCCGGCGCTGCCGGTCATGAAGCTTCACATCAGCGAGAAGAAAACGACCGCACATGGCACCGCGCGCTCGTTCGTCCGCACGGTCGACGGTCGGCCGGCGTCGATTGGCGTCGTTGCGTCGCGCGGGGCGATCGAGGATGGCATCGTCCTGTCGCTCCCGCCCGCAGCGGTCGTGCCGCCCTTCACGCACATCGCGATCGCCAGCAGCGAATCGGCGCAGCCTGCGTTCGATTTCGCCGCGGGAACCATCACGTTGCCCAAAGAAATGTTCTCCCACGCACAACTGCCGCGGACGATCGCTTCCCCGCGCCAGTTCCCTCCCGGATATTTTCCCGCGACGTACACGGTGACGTATGACCCGGCGTCGAAGGAGTGTTCGGTCTCGCTCGATGGATTGGCCGCTCATTAAGCCGGAGCGAATCGCATAGAATCCGGCGATGCCAGATCGCGCAGCGCCCTCCGCCGAGCACGTTCGTCTGCGCGAAGACGAAACCCGCGAGAAAAACTGGAAGCGCTGGGGCCCGTACCTGGCCGAGAGGCAGTGGGGGACGGTTCGTGAGGATTACTCCGCCGACGGCGATTGCTGGAATTACTTTCCCCACGATCATGCGCGCAGCCGGGCGTATCGATGGGGCGAGGATGGACTTCTCGGCATCTGCGATCGCGAGTGCCGGCTCTGTTTCTCCATCGCCCTCTGGAACGGCAAAGACCCGATCCTCAAGGAGCGTCTCTTCGGCCTGACCAACCTCGAGGGAAATCACGGTGAGGACGTGAAGGAGGAATACTTCTACCTCGACTCGACGCCGACGCATTCATACCTGCGCGCTTCCTACAAGTACCCCCACGCTGAGTTTCCATATCAACAGCTCGTTGATGAAAACCGGCGGCGGACACGGAAGGACCCGGAATTCGAGCTGACCGACACCGGAATCTTCAACGAGGACCGCTACTACGACGTCTTCGCCGAGTACGCGAAGAACACGCCGGACGACATCCTGATCAAGCTCACCGCAATCAACCGTGGCCCGGAGCCGGCGGTGCTCCACCTGCTGCCGCAACTGTTCTATCGCAACTCGTGGGCGTGGGGATGCAAGCACGAAGGATGCGAAGTCAAGCCGCGCATGCAGCTCATCCGGCCGGGCGTGGTGCAATGCGATCATGTCACGCTCGGGCGGTTCTTTTTTTACGCGGACGACTATGAGCATCGCCCGGTCGATCTGCTGTTCACGGAGAACGAGTCGAACTTGTCGCGCGTGTTTGGTGCGGTGAACTACTATCCAAATGTCCGCGACGCGTTTCATGATTACGTCGTCCACTCGCGCGGAGACGCGGTGAATTCAGCCAACGTGGGCACAAAAGTCGCCGCATATTGCGCCGTCGAGATTCCGCCAGGCGGAGAGGTCGTCCTTCGCCTGCGTCTGCGCGACCGCGACGATTCAGAGCCGTTCTCAAAGGATTTCGAGGCGATCTTCAATTCGCGCATTCGCGAAGCGGATGAGTTCTATCGCCGCGTCATCCCGCAGGATTTGTCGCAGCATCAGCAGTTCATCTCGCGACGAGCTTACGCCGGCTTACTCTGGTCGAAGCAGTTCTATCACTACATCATCCGCGACTGGCTGGAGGGCGACCCGGAGCAACCGCCTCCGCCGGCAGAGCGGCTGACCGGGCGCAATCACGATTGGCCGCACTTGTTCAATCGCGACGTCGTTTCGATGCCGGACAAGTGGGAGTACCCGTGGTATGCCGCGTGGGACCTGGCGTTTCATCTCGTCTGTTTCGCGCACGTCGATCCGCAGTTCGCCAAGGATCAGCTCATCCTTTTCCTGCGCGAGTGGTACATGCACCCCAACGGCCAGTTGCCGGCATACGAGTTCTGCCTGTCGGACGTCAATCCGCCGGTGCACGCGTGGGCGTGCTGGCGCGTCTACAAGATGACCGCGGAGCCTGGCAATCGCGACCGCGCCTTCCTCCAGCGCGCCTTCCACAAGCTCTTGATCAACTTCACCTGGTGGGTGAACCGCAAAGACGTGCACGGCCGAAACATTTTCGGCGGAGGGTTCCTCGGACTGGACAACATCGGCGTCTTCGACCGCGGCCAGCAGCTTCCCGACGGCGCCGTTCTCGACCAGGCCGATGGCACCGCGTGGATGGCGTTCTACTGCGGCACGATGCTGTCGATCGCGCTCGAGTTGGCGGCGGACGATCCGGTCTATGAGGACGTCGCCAGCAAATTCTTCGAGCACTTCATCGCCATCGTCGACGCCATCAACACGCTCGGCGGAACAGGTCTGTGGGACGAAGCCGACGGGTTCTATTACGACCGTCTCTCGCTCGACGGCAAGACGATTTCGCTCAAGCTGCGCTCGATGGTCGGGCTGATCCCGCTGCTCGCGTGCGAGGTGCTCGACAACGACGTGATCGACCGTTTGCCGGGGTTTAAGAAGAGAATGATGTGGTTCCTCGAGCATCGCGCCGACCTGGCGAAGTTCATCACCTACGCCGAGCCCGGCGGCCCGAGCGGAGGGCGGCGGCTGCTCGCCGTCCCGTCGCGCGAAAAGCTTCTGCGCGTGCTGAACGTCATGCTCGATGAGAACGAATTCCTTTCGCCATTCGGCCTGCGCTCGATGTCGCGCCACCACGCGCAGCATCCCTGTGTCTTCCGCGTCAACGGCCGGAAGTTCGAAGCGCACTATACGCCCGGCGAATCGGACACGGACCTCTTCGGCGGCAACTCCAACTGGCGCGGGCCGATCTGGTTCCCGCTGAACTATCTGCTGATCGAGGCACTGGAGCGATACGACCATTTTTATGGGGAGGAGATGAAGGTGGAGTTTCCCGCGCGGTCGGGGAAGAACGTTTCGCTTGCGCAAGTTGCGGATGAGCTGTCCATGCGATTGGTGTCGCTGTTCGCGGAGAAAAACTGGAGCGCGAACGCGCCGCTGTTCTACGAGTACTTCAACGCGGAGTCCGGAAAGGGATGCGGCGCGACCCATCAGACGGGATGGACGGCGCTGATCGCGCGGTTGCTGGAAAAACCTACGCGCCAGGAATGAAGACCCACCGCAGAGCGGTGGGCTTTGCGCTGCGCGCGTCGCTGAAAGCCCACCGCTCTGCGGTGGGCCTTACTTCAACCACTCATCCCTATGCTGCTCGACGAACGCATCATCGTTGAGATGCGGATATGCAACGTAGACCCGATCGATCTCGTCTACTTGACCTGGTCCGAACGTTTCGTTCGGATTCAAACACCACGTCCCCTCCAGCAACCCCTGTCTTCGCAGCACCTCGTGCAATCCCGCGATGCAACCGGCGAACGCGTTCGCCGCGTCGAAGAAGGCGGCGTTCGCATCGGTCACCTCGATGTTCCGCTTCAGCATCTCGACGGGAACCTGATCGTGCGACGCAATCTTGTGGCAGCTCTCCAGCAGCTCGACCGCGGTTTTTGTCCAGACCGACCAGTGCCCCAGCAACCCGCCGACGATCTTTCTGCTGACGAAGGTGCCGTTCACTTTGAAGCGGTAGGGCGTGATGAGATCGGCGACGATGTTGTCGTCGTTGCCGGTGTAAAGCGCGATGTCATCTCGCCCGGCGTCGGCGACGGCGCGGACGACGTCGATCGTCTGGTAACGGTTGAACGGCGCCATCTTGATCGCCGCGACATTGGGAATCTCGGCGAAGCGCCGCCAAAACGAATACGGCAGCAATCGTCCGCCGGCCGCGGGCTGAAGATAGAAGCCGACGAGCGGGATGACGTCGGCGACGGCGCGGCAGTGGGCGATCAGTTGATCGTCATTCGCCTCCTTCATGGCCGCGAGGCTGAGCAGGGCGGCGTGAAAGCCGAGATCGCGCAGCGTGCTCGCTTCGCGCACCGCCTGCTCGGTTTTCCCGATCGCGCCGCCGACGCGGACGAGCTTTTCCTTCCGCGTCGCGTCGGCGCGATCCATCTCCTCTTTCGCAAGCGTCAGGACGGGGTCGAACAACCCAAACTGCGGCAAGCGGATTTCGAATTGGGTCGTATGCACGCCCACCGCCAGCCCGCCCGCGCCCGCGGCGATGTAGTAACGCGCCAGCGCCCGCTGCCGCCGCTCGTCGAGCTTCCGATTCGCATCGAGCGCCAGCGGATGCGCGGGAATCGCGACGCCGCGGTTCAACGTCGCTCGGATGTCGCTAATACTTGCCATCGCGCGTCTCAAAATGCGTCGGTTTGCCGAGGCTCGAGCCGCCGGACATCACCCAGTCGGCGATCCAGCGCATCATCGTCGCCACCGGCACAGTCGGATACCCGAAAAGCCGGTGGCCGAGCTGGCCGTTGCTGATGAGTGAGTCGGGCGACTCATCGCCGATGAGATTGGGCGGCTTGTTCATGATCCGGCCGAACTCCTCGCACGTCCGCCGCACGCTCAAAATCTCCGGGCCGGCGACGTTGAGCACGAAGGGGGGCGAGGCGACGTGATCGAAAGCTGCCAGCGTCATCGCGTTGGCGTCGCCTTGCCAGATCGCGTTGAACGCGCCCATCGAGACCGGAATTTCCTCGCCCGCCCACACTTTCTGCGCCATGTCCACCATCACGCCGTAGCGCATCTCGGTGGCGTAGTTGAGGCGGATGAGCGCGACTGGAGTCTTGTTGACGCGCGAGAAGTGTTCGAACATCCGCTCGCGCCCCAGGCAGCTCATCGCGTAATCGCCGACGGGATTGAGCTCTGCGCTCTCGGTCGCTCCGCCCAGCACGATCGGCGACAACCCGTACACGTTGCCGGTGGAGAAGGCGACGATTCTGCTCGTCTTGTAGCGCTGCGCGCACATGCCCGGCAGATACGAATTCATCGCCCACGTCAGCGCTTCCTGTCCCATCGACCCGAACTTCATCGCGGGCATGTAGACGACGTTGGGCGCATCGGGAAGCTTGTCGAGCTGCTTCTGATCGAGCAGGTCGGCGCGGATCGTTTCGATTCCGTGCTGCTCAAGAGCTGCTTGATGATGCGGATTGGAAATGCGTGCGACGCCGATGACCCGACGGGACCGCGGACTTCCGTCCGCGGCTATCACGGCACGCTTTGCCATCCGCGCCAGCGTCGGTCCCATCTTTCCGGCGACACCCAGGATGATGATGTCTCCGTCGAGACGCTTGAACGTCTGGATCACGTACTCCGTCGGTCGGCTGAGAAGCTCCTCGAGCTGCTCCTCGCTCGTGATCTTTTCCGGGACGTCGTTCACGGCACCTCGATCGAAACTTCCTGTGCCAGCACTTCGTCGCTGAATGGCAGCGTGATCACGATGCGCCCTTCCTTCGCCTCCGCGTGCCCGTCCTTGACGTACTGATTGTGCGGCAGCACCGGCCATTTGACGCTGGCGGTAGCGGGAATGTGAATGCGGAATCCGCGATGGCCGAACCATTCGCCGCATTCACCGGCCTTCAAATCGATCGCCTCCTCCGAGAGCTTCCCCGACTTGCCCGAAGCTGTCGACCACTCCTCTCCGATCTTCGCCAGCAGCGGCACATGCGCTTCGATTCGGTCGCGCGCGGACTGATCCGTCTCTCCCGAATCCTTCGGTGCCGGCCCTTCGGTGATATAGACGATCCGCGCCAGCTTCGCGTCGGAAAGGTCGACGCGCACCTGGCACTTGATCAGGTTGTACTCCAGCAGCAGGCGGGTCTGTTCTTCGTCGATGGCCGCATCGACCGGCGTGTGCATCAATCCCGACGGCGGAATGAAGTTGGGATTCTCATCGCCCGGCTTGTGCTTGAGCAGCGACGGATCGCCGACGGTGAAGGTGCTCCACAGCGGCTGAAGCTTCGTATTCCCGCCGCCCACGATCACGCCGGCGCGATCGTGGAAAAGGCTGACAAGATTCTGACGATCCTGAATCCAGCGCGAGGATGAGACGGCGGTGTGATAGGCGCTCAGACAGGTGAACCATTCCCCCGCGCGGCGCGTCATCGCGTTGTGATCGTCGATGACGAACACCGGTTTCTTCTCCGGCGGATCGGGAACGACCGCATCGCCATCCTCGCCATACAAAACGAATGACGCCGCATTATCGGCGCCGACGGGCGCCTGCTTCTTCGCGTTCTTCCGATCGACCTGCTGCTTCAGATACCCGCGTCCTTCAGGTGAAAATGTGAACCCGACGTTGGGGACGAAAATGCCCGCCTCGTATCCGTTGCGCTCATCGACGGTTTCCACCGCCGACCCGTCCGGATATGTCATCGCGACGTGAAACCGCGCCGCGCGCTGCAACGCCGGCAGCACGTACTTGTCCCCCGAGATCGCGTAATACGTTCCCAGCGCATCGAGATAGACGCGGTTGTACATCACGACCGGCCCGGCATGCTCGGACCAGAAACCGGCGGGACTTTGGTAATCGACGACCTTGTGCTCATACGCCGCCCCCTTCTCGCACCAGTCCGGCCGATCGAATTCCTTGCCGGCGAGATACAGGCCCATTGCGTTCATGCACGGGATGTTCGCCAGGCGTTTCTTCATCTCTTCGCGAGCGATTCCTTCCATGCCGAGCTTGAGCGCCTTCGCCCACTTCTCCCGCCGGTCGCTCGGCATCGCGTCTTTGATCAGCGCGTACGCGCGTATCCATCGCGTGTACGTCCACGGCATAAAAATGTCGCCCCAGGTGGAATTGTCCTTCTTGCGGAAGATCCATTTGCCGGACGGCTTCTGCTCCGCGATCAACTTGTCGCCACCGAGCATGATGGCGTTGAGCACTTCGTCTTTGTGATACCAGGGATTGGCGTCATCCTTGATCGCCCATGCGGCGGCGAGAGGGAAGATCGCGTTCTGATCGGTGCAGATCCAAGGTTCGGTTCCGAATCCGCCGGTCTCTTTGTTCTGGCTCTTGAGCAGGTTCGGCACAGCGTCGACGAGAGTCGGCAGGAATTCCTTCTTGTAGTCCCACTGCTCGCCGGCTGGCGCGATGCTTGTGACGCAGAGAAGAAGGACGAGGAAGAATCTGTTCATCGTTTGCCCTGGAAATATCCCACGACGCGCTCGAATGCTTTGACGGTGTCGTCGAGGTCCGCATCGCTGTACGCCTCGTTCACTGCGAGGATCACGCACGTCTGCAAAATGGCCTCGGCCGTTTCGCACTTCACCTTTTTGTAATCGATCGCCTTGAACGGATGCTCGCCGTGATCGAACGCGCTGTGATCGACGAACAGCGGATACTCGTAGATCGGCTTGCCGATGTAGTGGGCGGACGTGGGAACGCCCTCGGCCTTCATCGCCTTGGCGAATTCATCGGCATCCGCGCCCAGCTGCGATTTGTCCACGCGCATCATGTAGAACCAGTACGAATGCGTGCTCTTTTCCGTCGGTCGCGGGAGTTGCACGCCGGGGAGTTTGCCGAGACGTTCCGTCAATCGAGAGCACCAGCTTTGTCGGCGCTGGATGATCGAATCGAGTTTGCCAAGCTGCGCCAGCGCGACGGCGCCCTGCAACTCCGTCATGCGGTAGTTGTTGGCGAGGAAGCGCGCATCGCGCTGTCCCGCGGCGGCGGTGCGGTCGTAGCATTTGTCCGTCGCCAGGCGAAGCTTTCGGCCGAGTTCCGCATCGTTAGTGATCACGATCCCGCCGTCGCCGCAGGCGATGTGCTTGAACTCGTTGAAGCTGAAGCACCCGATGTGCCCGATCGAGCCGATCGGCCTGTTGTCGTACTTCAGGCCGTGCGCCTGAGCGGCGTCTTCGATCAGCACCAGGCGGTGCTTGTTGGCGATCGCGGAGATCGCGTCGAGATCGCAGGAATTCCCCGCGAGATGCACCGCGATGATCGCGCGCGTCTTCGGCGTGATCGCCGCCTCGATGGCGGCGGGCGTCATGTTGTACGTCTGCGGATCGAGATCGACGAAAACCGGAATCGCGCCCTGCCACATCACCGGCAGGATCGTTCCCATGTCGGTGATCGGCGGGACGATCACCTCGTCGCCCGGCGAGATTCCCGCGGCGATGCACGCGCTGTGAATGGCCGCCGTCCCGCTGCTGCACGCGATCGCGTGATGCGACGCCTGCCGGGCGGCGAACTGCTTCTCCAGCTCCTTGACCTTCCTCCCGCCGGCGTAAAAAAGATTCTGTGAGTCGATCGCCTCGCGCAGCTCCTTCAGCTCTTCTTCGCCGTAACGCTTTTCCTTGTGGTAGGGCGTCGATTTGATCGGCTTTCCGCCTGCGATCGCGGGTTTGTCGGTTGCGGTATCGGGCATGAGGTTACACCTTGCAGCGGACTTCGCCGCGAATTGTCGCCGTGACGGCGGCGAATTCAAAGCCCCAGGCGTTGATCGTGCCGCTGGTCTCTTTGCCGTCGACTTCGATCTTCTTTCCCGACCACAGGATCGTCGCATGCGGCAATTCCGCATCGGCGGCGAGGGTGAGATTGTCGGCACTGAATTCCTTCACGCTCACCGTCCGCCGCGCCCGTTCCCAGGCATTGATCTGACGCGCCGTCCACCATTCCAACCCCTGCTCGCGGCCGAAGCGGATCGTGTGCAGCATCGCCGTCGCCACCGCGGGGTTGTTGAAGTGCGCAGGATGGAACAGGAAATGTGCCACACCATGCACTTTCTTCGCCGCGAGAATGAGCGGCTCGCAGATCGCCTCGGGCGCGAAGACGACGAGATCCTGCGTCGGCGTCGGCAGCTCGAGCACGTCGATCTTTTCGCCGCCGAACCGCACTGGGAAATACGGATGACACGTCCCGAAGTTGAAACCTGCCTCCCCGGTTTTGCTCGCGCCTTTGGACTGATCGAGCTGGATGCCGTGCTTGACGCACCAGTCCCACAATTCGCAATCGCCCTCCCATCGGAGGTAGTGGTTCTTGTTCGTGACCGGCTGTTCGCCGCCGAACCTTTTCTTCAGCTCGCCGAACTGCCGATCGAACTCCGCTTCAGTGAACGGATGCCCCGGCGTCATGGTGTCGAAATGCGTCGCGTATTCGTGACCGGCCTGCTTGATGCGTGTCATCAGGTCGGCCGGATAACCCGGCAGGATCACGCACCATGTCGAGTTCACTTCGCCTTGCGACAGCGTTTCGAGCAGTTTCACCATGAGCTTCGGATCGTTCCCATCGGTATCGTGCGAAAGATGCCCAACCGCCGGCAACTGCCTCGGCCAATACCAGAGCACCGGCAGCGAGACGTTCGCCTGCCTCGCGCAATAGAAAACCCCGCGGAGCAGAATCTCCTTCCACTGATCCGCGATCGGCTGCGTGAAGATCGAAAGTCCTTCCGCGCCTTCGACCGGCTCGCGATCGAGGATCCAGTCGAGCACCGCGCCGTCATCGCTCTTGAGCACGGAGTCATTCACCGGTGAAGTGCCGTCCGGCGCAGGAACGCCGTCGCGCGTCACGCCGTGGCCTTGCTGGATGTGGACGACCGTCCCGGTCAGGTCCGGCGCGATGAAAATACATCGGCCGTTGCCGACGACATGCTCGGTCACCGTCGGATGTCCCGCATCGCGCCCATGTGCATCATTTGAAGTCGCGAGAACGTCTGCATCCTTCGCCGCGACAGTCGCGCCGCCGAAGAAATGCAGCGGCCGGGTGAGATGCGCCAGCATCGGATGATCGGTTTTCTTCGCGACGAGATACCCCTCGCCGAGCGAGCGCATCCCGCCGCCCCAGTTCTTGTACGTGCTGGCGACGCGCTCGATGCCGAAGAGATTCTGCACCCCTTCGAGCCCGCCGATGCTGATCCACGAACCGCCCGCTTCGAGCCACGCCGTCAGCTTCTGCCGCAGCGCATCCGAGATCGCGCCATCGCCGACGGTGACGAGAATGCGCAACCCATCTATCGCCGCTTCGACTTGCTTCGCCTCGATACGCGAATAAAAAAACCCCGCGTGATCGAGAATCTCAAAGATGTACTTCGGATAGCTCGTCGTGCGCGCGGCGTTCTGTCCCGCCTCGCCTAGAACACAAACGCCGAGCGGAAGCGCGACACTCATCCCTTGACTCCGGTCATCACGACGCCCTCCGTGAAATACTTCTGCGTGAAGAAGAAAATCACCAGCACCGGCAGCAGCACCGCCACCGACGCCGCCATCAGCAGGTGATATTCCGTCCCGTGCATGTCCTTGAACGAGCTCAGTCCAACCGCCAGCGTCTTCTTCTCCAGGCTCTGAGTGTAAATGAGCGGGTTGAGGAAATCATTCCAGTTGTGGATGAACGTCAGCAACGCCACCGTCGCCAGCGCCGGCTTGGCCGATGGCAGGGCGACATGCCAGAAGACCTGAAACGTATTGCACCCGTCCAGTCGCGCCGCTTCTTCCAGGTCCTTCGGGATCGTCATGAAGAATTGCCGCAGGATGAAGATGTAGAACGCCCCGGTCGCGAAGAACGACGGCACGATCAACGGCTTGAGCGAATCGATCCACCCTGGCAGCGTGAAGAGGATGAACTGCGGGATCATCGTCACCTGCGGCGGCAGCATCATCGTCGACAGCACAAGCAGAAACAGCGCATTGCGAAACGGAAATCGCAATCGCGCAAACGCGAACGCCACCAGCGCCGCCGACATCGTCTGTCCGATCACGCACAAAACCACCACGATCAGCGTGTTCTTCAGGAATATGTGGAACGGCATGGTGGTGAGCGCTTCGACATAATTCCCCCACGCAAACGTGCGCGGAAAGAACGGCCGATCCGCTTTGATCACCTCGCCCGCCGGCGTGAGCGATGTGCCGAGCATCCAGAAGAACGGCAGCGCGAACAGAGTCGCAAGCGCGCACAGCGTGATGAATGCGATCACGCGCCCGCTACGCATAATGCACCCACTTCCGCGAGTACCAAAGCTGCAGCGTCGTCAATCCGAGGATGATCAGGAACAACAACCACGCCATCGCCGATGCGTACCCCATGTTGAAGAACTGGAACGCGCGATTGAACAGGTAATACGCGTAGAACAGCGTCGATCGCGCCGGCCCGCCTTCGGTCAGGATGTACGCCGCCGCGAAAACCTGGAACGCACCGATCGTCGCCATGATCATGTTCAGCAAAATCGTCGGCGACAGCATCGGCAGCGTGATGTGGGTGAACTGCCGCAGCCTGCTCGCGCCGTCGATGCTCGCCGCCTCGTAAAGCTGCCGCGGGATGTTCTGCAAACCGGCGAGGAAGATCAGCATCATCCCCCCGACGCTCCACAAGTTCATCAGCACGATCGCCGGCTTGCTCCACGTCGGGTCCGTCAGCCACCCCGGCGGATGATCCGTGAAGATCCGCAGCACGCGATTGATCGGCCCATATTGGGCGTACGCGATCCGCCAAAGCACGAACGTCGCCACCCCCTGCGTCAGCGTCGGCAGGTACAACACCGTTCGAAAGAAGCGCATGCCCGGCAGCTTCTGATTGAGCAGCATCGCCATCCCCAGCGCCGCCGCGATCGCCGCCGGGATGAACATCGCCGCATACATCGCCGTGTTGTACAGCGACAGCCGCAGCAGCCGATCGCGCAGCAGCTCGCGATAATTCGCCAGCCCGATGAACGACGTCGGATCGTTCAGATCGGACGGATCCCACCGAAAGAAGCTCATCACCAGCGACGCCACGATCGGCCCCGCGGTGAAGAGGACGAAGCCGACGATCCACGGCGACAGGAACGCGACCGCCTCCCACGCCTCACGTTTTTCCCGCCGCGTCATGCTCATGCGTCAGCCACAGATGCCGCACAGATTTTCACAGATGAGGCAGCAATTCAACTCGCCCGCCCGCGAATCCTTTCACCGATGCGGCGGAAGCGATCGAGGCGGCGGGGGGAAGATGATAAGATGTGCCGAAGGCTCAGCTTGCGCGGGCGGGGTGCGCGTCCGGAGCAGAGCGCTGCCGGTCAATCAGAGGTTATGCGAAACCGACTGGGGCGAAGCTTGTCGCGGCCTCTTCGCACGGCGGAGGTCGTCGCCTACTGCGCGTTCACTGCCGCAATGTTGGTGCATCTCCTCTACGTCACGGAGGTAAACGGCGGGCTCGGATGGGCGACGTTGCGGGTCATAGCGTCCTGGATGCTCGGGCCACTGGTGCTCTGTTGCGTCGCTTGGATCAACTTAACGAGGCTCCGACGGGCGGACCGTCGTAGACGCGAGGAAGACGTCGCGTAACTCACCGATGCAGCGGATCGAGGCGGCGGGGGGAGGATGATAAGATGTGCCGCAAGTCCGGCGAAGGCTCAGCTTGCGCGGGCCGCATCGGCTTCGCCCCCGCATTCCGGACAACGCTCCGGCGTCGCGCGGAGGTCGTAGCCGCAGCTTAAGCATCGCCCCCTCGCGTGCCGTCTGCGGGTTCGCAGCCAATGCCCCATCCATGCGGCCGGCAGCACGAGGCACAAAGCGCAGGCCGCACCGAGCCATACCATCTCCCATCCCTTGCCCATCCTGAGCATCGGCGGAACGTCTGGCTCAAAATAGGTCGTGTCGCGGAGCTCGTTGAACAGCTTGAGGAGAAAGCAGCACGCGAGGAGCGACACCGCCGCCGCGAGGTTGAAGAGACGGCGTTTCACGGGTGAATCTTACCAAGGCGGCGGGGGGAGGATGAGAAGATGTACCGCAAGTCCGCCGGAGGCTCAGCTTGCGCGGGCCGGCGCAGCATCGCGGTGTTATCTTGTGCGGGGCGGAGGATAATCAGAGGCTATGCTGCCTCGGTGCACTCATGTTTGAGCGATGGGGACGACGCTGGGAATGTCTGCGCGGGTACGACGTCACCCGCGATGGGTGGTGGTTCGAGTTGAGGGACCTCACGGATCATCCGGACGGGGAGACGGTGCTCTTCGCGTTCCGTCCGGATGCGACAGGGGAATTGGTGATTTCAAAGTACCGCGAGTCGCTCGATCCCGAGATCTGCGATTGGTTTGCCGCGGAGGCGGCAATCGCGATCTCGCCGCTCGCATAACCTGCCGCTGGGGCGGATCGAGGCGGCGGGGGAGGATGATAAGACCGATGCCGCTCACGCTTTAATCGAACATTCGCGCGTCGGGGTCTGTGCCGCCGCGCTGGAAGCCGCTGCGGGGCGGGACCATCAAGTATCCCGTGAGCAACGCCCGCGTGCTGAGCCATCTGCGCTCCCTGCGCAGCGGGCGGTGGCAGAAGGTGATCAAGCGCGGCACGCACGGCGACGTGCATTACTTCGAGCATGCATCCGGTCACGTCGCGGGGGTAAAATACTTCGAGCGGTGATATGATGCGCGACATGCAACTCGAGGCGGTGCTCAAAGCTCAGCCGTCGGTGACGCGGCGTGCGATGTTCGCGCTGCTCGCGCTGGGCGTCGCGGAATCGATTTCCAGCGGACTGCTCAGCGCCAGCGACGCGGTGCAGACGTTCTTCACCGCGGAGAATTGCCTTGTCGTGCGACAATCGCTCCGCAGCCGATTGGCGGATGAGGTGATGAGCCGCGGCGTGCAGCTGCCCGACCTGTTCGATGCCTTATCCCCCGACGAAGCCGCGCGCCAGCTGCGCGAGGAGCTGCGCGCCATCCAAGACTTGTGCCGCGCCCTGCTGCAACGAAAATCCCTGGCGGCGTAAGCGCTTCATCCCGACTCACTCATCCCGCCGGTCAGAAAACTCCGCTGCTGAGAAAGCTATTCACTTTCGCCGCGAAATCGCGACACGCCTGCTCTGGTGTGCCGAGGCCGGTGAAGGATTCGTGTAGCGGAACCATCGATGCGACGTACTCCGGATACTGCCGTGGGAACGGCGCCTGACGGGCGTACTTGATCGCCTCGAGATAGTAACGATCGTGCTTCGGCACGGACTTGTCGCGCGGGTTGCGGAATTCCTCCTCGGTGGCGGGGCGATAGGGATGCATCGCGTTGCCGGCGTCGATCGTCACCGCCGCGCCCGCGGGGCCGCTGATGAACTTGAGGAATTCCCAGCTTTCGCGCGGGTAGCGCGTATTGCGAAAGATGCAGTTCCCGCCCCAGATGAAGGTGGTGAATTGCCCGGCCACCCCGCGCGGCATCGGGGCGCAGTCCCAGTTGAAATCGAGTTTGCGCGTCTTGAGAAACCGCTTGTACATGTACCGGCTGTCCGCCACCATCGCGATCCGCCCGGCCGCGAAGTACTGCGTGTAATACTCCTGCTCCAGCATGCTCGGAATCGGCGCGACCTTCTCTTTCAGCGCCAGGTTCGCGTAGAACGAGAGTCCGCCGATCGCCTCAGGCGAATCCATCAAACAGCGCGTTCCATCGGCGCTGAGAATATCGCCCCCATTCCCCCACACCCACGCCGGCCAGCGGTTGTACTGCGGCTGATTGGCGCAGCCCCACATGTCAATCCGCCCATCGCCATCGGTGTCCTTCGTCAGCTTCCGCGCCGCGTCGAGAAAATCCGCCCACGTCCACCCATCCTTTGGATACGGCACATCGAACCGGTCGAACAGATCGCGGTTGTAGAGGATGACGATGGTGGAAAAATCCGTCGGCAGGCCGACCAGCTTCCCGTTGTGCCGCATCGCCTCGGCCATCTGCGGATAAAAATCGTTCAGGTTGAACGACAAATCCTTCGCGACGAAATCATCCAGCGGCAGCACGTTCTCCTTCGCCGCATAGGAAGGGAAGTTGCTCTGCACGACATGAAACACATCCGGCGCGACATTGCCGGCGACCAGCGCCAGCAGCTTCCCGTCATACATCCGATCGCCGAACGCTTCGTTGAACTTGACCTTGATGCCAGGATGCGACTTTTCGAAGGCGGGGATGAGCTTGTCGGTGTAGTAGTACCGCCACTCCGGGTTGGAGTAGTTGTAAAAATCGAGCGTGACCGTGCCGCCGGTGGGGCGTTTGCGGGCACAGCCACTTGTCAGCGCGACGGCGGCAGCGGATTTGAGAAAGCTCCGGCGGGTTGGCTTGCGCATCGCTCATGAGATACTAAGCCCAATGCGCCGCTTGTGCATCCTGCTCCTGCTAGGCCCGATCTTCGGTTGCACGCATACCACGCAACGGCCCGTCGATGTTGATGTCGAGGGACATCGGCTGCACTTGCTCGCGATGGGCCAAGATTGCGGGAGGCCTTCGGTTGTCCTCGAATCAGGAATGGGCGGCGGCGTGGGGTGGGAGCACACGCGAAGCGAGATTGCTAAGTTTGCGCAACTCGTTACGTACGACCGCGCGGGGATCGGCCAGTCGCAGGCCGGGCCGGAGCCGCGCGATGCGAAGACGATCGCGCGCGAGCTTCATGCGGCGTTGCATCAGGCGGGGGTCAAACCGCCGTATGTTCTGGCGGGGCAATCGCTCGGCGGGCTGTACGTTCAAGTCTTCGCCGCCGAGTATCCCGATGAGACAGCGGGGCTGATCCTCGTGGATCCCACTTTCGCCGACGCGAAGCTCGCCCTCTCCGCCGACGAAGTGAGGCGATGGTACATGACGCACGAGCCGGATGACTGGCCGCGCGTCGAGGACAAAATTCGCGATAAGCCCGAAGGCGTGCGCAGCTTCCTCGCCTGCAAGTACAAGCTGATCGAGGAGTTTCTTCAGACGGTTCCCCAGCCGCGCCGCTCGGAGATGCGACGCGAGTGGTGGGCCGTGATCGATCGGCTCATGGGGGACCATCCGCGCTCGCCGCCCACCGGCGGGGCGCGCCAGGAAGGCGCCGTGATGACAGATTCCATCCGCCAGGCCATCACCGCGCGACCGCTGCCCAAAGTCCCCACCATTCTCCTCGCCGCCGGCAGGATCGACCTTGACGAGATGCCCACGGATGCGTTGACGCCCAACGTGCTCGCCCTGCGGGCGGAAGCGCGTCGCTGGCGAATGGCCGCTTATCAGCAATGGGCCGACGCCACGGCTGGCGCCAAACTCATCATCGTGCCAGGCAGCGGCCATGACATCGAATCGGATCGCCCCCATGCCGTGATCGATGCGGTTCGCGCAGTCCTACGCTATCCGTAGGTCGGACACTCCTGTCCGACACGGGACGATGTACTCATCGGCCCGTTCATCGCGCGATCGAAATGCAGCGGACGGCGGAGTACCGCCGCCCGTGTCGGACAGGAGTGTCCGACCTACGGGCGGGCTGACGTGTTCAACCCGATCTGCACATCCCCCTTGCTGCGGTTGTCAATCTTGATCGGCGTGCGGAAGCGATTCGCGACGATGATCGCGCTCTCCACCTTCTCCCCCAGCGCGATGTGATTGTCGTCGCCGTCGCTCTTGAGGAACTCGCACGCGTTGATCGTCACGCCGCCCGCCTCGGCGACGATGCAGGGGGCTTTCGCGTCGGCCTTGGCCCAACTGATGAAGTGACACGCGTCGAACGTGACGTTGCCGTGGCCGCGGAGGACGGCGTGGCTGGTCGTCGTGTCGGTGCCCCAGAAGCCGCAGTTGCCGAACTTCACCGGGCCTTGATTCTCCGGGCCGATGTCGATCGTCGACATGAATTGGCCGTTGACCAACGACACGCCGGAGTGCGCCTGCACGTGATCGACCTTGACCGCGGTCGGGCCGATGTCGGAGCCGCAGTTGACCAGCACTGGATTCCCGCCGCCGTCTTTGAGCGCGACGAAGTGGTAGCCAATTTTGTAGAAAATGCAGAAGCAGTTGCTCATGAATTCCCAATCCGTCCGGCCGATCTTGAACGCGGTCGCTTCCTTCCTCGTCCACGCTTGAAGCTTTTTGTTGTCCATCCAGAACGGCCAGAAGTGGACGTTCTCGACGCGCCCGACGTCGAAGCACTTGTCGATGAAGAGTCCCGTCTTGAGCGGCTGCGCGTAGAGGCCGTTGATGTAATGCCGGCCGCACGGTTTGCTGCCGAGGTCAACGCAGTTGTAGGGGTTGATGACGAGGCACGCGGTGATGGTGCTGTTGTCGCCGATGCCGCGGATCGTCCACGGGTACGGCACGACATCCTGCGTCTGCTCGGGATAGAAAATGATCACGCCGTGCAGATGCGAGTCATTGTGCAGGGTGATGAAGGGCGTCGCGTTCTCATCGCCCTTCCCTTCGTAGGCGAGCAGGATCGCGCCCTTCTCGCGCGCGAGCGTGCCTTCGTTGTAGTACGTGCGGGCCGGCGCGTCGAACGTGCCGCGAAGCGTGACGGCGTCGGGGATGTCGAGGTGGCCGCGGATGACGTAGCGTCCGCCGGGCACATTCACGCGATCGCCGGTGTTCTTCGCTTCATCGAGCGCCTTCTGAAATGCCGCGGTGTCGTCGGCCTTCCCATCGCCGGTGGCGCCGAAGTCACGCACATTCAAATCGCCCCCGGCATATGCCAATGATGCGATCATCAGCACCGTCGCCATCCACATCCGTGGATCGGACACTCCTGTCCGACACGGGCGACGGTACCCCGTCGTCCGTTGCATTTGCCGCGCGGACGAACGGGGCGATGAGTACATCGTCTCGTGTCGGACAAGAGTGTCCGACCCACGATCCAGGCACATCATTTGACTCCGTGTTGTTGTGCCCACGCATCAAGGCCTTGCGCTTCGCTGATGTGTGTGACGCCGAACTTCTTGCAATCGGCGACGAATTTTGGAACGTCCTCGCCGCCGACATCTCTCGCGATCTTCACGTAGCGCAGCCACAGCTTGCTCTTGGCGACGTATTCGCTCGCGGTGGCATCGCCTTCCGCGAGCTTTTCCGCGTCGGCGAAGAGCTTGTCGCCGGTTGGCAGAACGTCGCCGTCGAACAGCTTGTCCGGCAGCTTCGCGTAGCAGGTGATATGCGCTTTCGGATTTGCCGCGCGCTGATGCACCAGATCAAACCACTCCCGCATCGGCTTGGCCGCTTTCCCGTAGACGCCTTCCATCCACTCCGTCACGAGCTTGTCGCTGTCAACGTTCGGATTCCACAACACCTTGCTCATCACCCAGGAGCGCAGCTCCGCATCCGATCCGCCCGGCCCGGAATACGCGCCCTGAAAGAAGACGCCCTTCACGCCGCTGCGCGCGTAGAGCTTGGTGTCGGCAGGAAACTCGGCGAAATCGGGGAAGGGCATCAGGTAGTGCGCGAAGTCGGTGGTGTAGTGCCAGATGTAAAGCGTGTCGCCGGCGATCTGGTGCCACGCGGCGATGTTCGCGACGAACTTCTTGCTCGCCGGGAAATCGTCCTTCTCGTACGGATGCGACTGGCAGTTGTCGATCGGACAGAGTCGCACGCGCACATTTTTCCGAGGCGCGATCGTGCCGACCTTGGGCGGCGGCTCGGTGAACTGATACGCGAGCGTGTCGATCAGTTTGTCCGGCAAATCCTTTTCAACCGCCTCCGCGACTTGATTCACGAACCACAGATACAGCCCCGAATGCGCGCCGTACTCTTTCGTCAGCGCCGCACATTTCTCGCACTCGCACCACTCCGCACAGTCATTCTGTGAGACGGAGGTGATGACCGCCGACGGATTCGCCTTGAACGCCGCCCGCACCCCCTCGATCGCGAGCTTCAGCACCTCCGGATTCGTGAGGCAGCGCTGCACGTAACCGTTCTTGCGCTTCCCTTCACGAAACGGGAAATACTCCGGATGCTGCGCGAAGAGCGCCTGCGGCACCAGCGTGTCGAACGTGTGAACGAACTGCGCATATCGGATCGTCCCGCCGGTCGATTCGTCGAGGCGAACCGAGTTCCCGACGAGGCGATTACGCGCGGCGAAATCCTTGTCCCACGCTTCGGTGAAGTAAGGCTCGCGATATTCGAACGCCGGCGTCTGCGTCTCATCGAGCGCCGGCAGCTCGATCGCTTCCTTTTTCGGCACCCGCGTGACCTTCGGCGTGAACCAGCGCACGCCGAGTTTCTCCAGCACATCCGAAACGCCATACATCGACCCGCGTTTTCCCGGCCCGGCGATGGCCAGCCGATCGCCCGCGGTTTTCAGAACGAATCCGTCTTCGCCGAGCTTTTCCTTGTCGAGCTTCACGCCAACAGCCTCGAGGTGCCTGCTCGGCCCGACAAGGATCGCACGCTCCGCCAGCGGCTGATCGTCCTTCTGAATCGTCAGCTCCGCGCCGCACATCTGCTTAAGATGCTGCTGAAGCTCATTTGCCGCCCGAGTGTTTGCGGGTAGAGGTGATGCAGCGATCACGATGACGTAATCCGATTTGCCGTCCTTCGCGATGGTCAAGGCGAATGCCGGGGCGACGATTCCCAACACCGCCGCGATCAGAATGCAACGCATCTCGCCTCCTTCACTTCTTCAATCGATACACGTGCACCTCGAACGGCGCGAACCAGTCCTTGAACGCGCCGTCTTTGACCTCGACCTTCCGCGGCGATTCGAACATCACCTCCGCCGTTTCTTCGCGAAGAGGCAAGCCACTGATTGAGATTTCGGAGGTTTGGTGATCGCGCCGGCAAGCGAGGATGAAGATCTCGTCACCCACTTCACGTACGCAGTGCTCGATCCCGCTCCCCTCAACTTTCAATTTCAACTTCGACTCCGGCGCGACCAGCGCGGGATAGAGCGGACTCTTCTCCCCGATCTCCTCAATCACCGGTCGCAGGACGCGCTTCCAGAACCGCCAGTTCCACCCCAGCGGCCGATCGTCTTCTGACAGCGTCGTCCCGAGTTGCCCGCCGAAATAAATGAGACCACGCGCGCCATTGATGATCGACTGGTAGGTCATGAAGCGCTGCTCGGGGAAGGTTGGGAAGCGCAATGTCTTCCCTTCCTTGTTCACCCCGCTCCAGGCGATTTGCAGCACCATCCAGACCGGCTTGTTGCGCTCGGGAGCGGCGGCGACTTGCATCATCATCTTCGTGAAATCGCCGACCAGGCTGATGTCGCGATTGTCGCCCCATATCTTCCCATCGGAGTGAATGCCCGGCGGATAGCTGATCGGATACATGTCCCCGCCGGTCGTGTCGCCGCAGCGGTCATACTTCTTCATCGATTCGACCGTTCCGCGTGGCGCCTGGCAGATCCAGACCGGATGATCCGGATCGAGCTGCTTGATGATCTTGTACGCCCGCTCCATCGGCTCGATCGGATGCTTTCCCCACTCCGGCTCATCGATGCCGTAATACGCACCCA
>JADMIO011638353.1_pt1 | contig 55105 bp, 49 predicted proteins | sample 8958161 | NCBI WGS metagenome assembly JADMIO01 (sample SAMN16585339, study PRJNA669376) | soil metagenome | isolation source: Crop rotation soil | place: USA: Cullars Rotation, Alabama | collected 2011
CGCGACTTCAAGTCACGTGAATTCCAAGCTTCGGATCCCACTGTGCTGGAAAGAAGTCATCGTTGGCGGCATGACGGATAGCATCCTGGTTCTTCCGAGCGGTGTACTGGCCAGGGGCAATGATCACGCGGCTGTCATGCGGTTGTTGCCGACCGGGGAGTTGGACACCTCTTTTGGCACCGGTGGTTCGACGATCGCTTACTTCCCAGGATGGAAGATGGTGAGTGGTTCGCCGAGCTACGACTACTCAATTTGGGGATCGCTCGGCCTCGAGCTGGCTTGGGCACCGGGTGGCGGGATCGTGCTCGGGACCGATCTGAACTCACAGGAGACAATAAATAACAGTCCAACTTCTGCCTTTGCGATCATCCGCCTTCGAGCCAACGGAACCGTCGATTCACAGTTCGGGGAGGACGGCCATGTCATTTATCCAATGTCGTTAGGTGAATCGCGCGTGCACGCGGCCGGCACACATGCGCTCGCTGTCGACGGCGCCGGGCGCATCCTGTTCGTCGACCGCCGCTCCAATGTCGACCAGGGTCACGCGGGCGTGTGGCGGCTCCTGTCGAACGGGGCGCTGGACACGTCCTTCGGAAACGGTCAGGGCAAGGCGGTGCTCCGCACGAACGTAGCGTCGGGCGCGAGTGTTGTCACGTCGCTTCCCGGCGGCAAGATGCTGCTCGCCGGATTCATCAAGTCGCAAGTCGATGGCGTGTTCGACGTCGCGCTGTTTCGGCTGAACGCCGACGGGTCGCCGGACCAGACCTTCTCTGGAGACGGGATGGTCATCACCGGTTTCGGCGCTGACGAAGAGGCGCTGGCCATGGCGGTCGATCCGCAGGGTGCGAAGGTCACCGTCGCCGCGCGGTCGTTCAACGGGAGCCTGCTCGCAGGCTCGCCCCAGGAGAACACGCTGAACCGCATCCCACTCGCGCGGTACTTCCTCACCGAGAGCATCGACGTCCCACCTCCGCCGGGCGGCACGCCGCCTCCAGGCGGCGGGGTGTTTCCTCCGGGCACCGCGCCTGGCGCACCGGTGCCGAGTCCGAGCCCAACCCCAACGCCCACTCCAACGCCGAGCCCCACTCCGACGCCGACTCCTTCCCCCACCCCGTTGCCGACGCCGACGCCAACACCTACTCCCATCGTCCCGCCACGTGATCCGCCGACGTCGAGGCCCCCCGGCGGCGTCACGCCGACACCGACACCAACGCCCACCCTCCCGCCGAGGCCGACGCCCACGCCGGGCGAGTTGCCCGGAAGTGGGTCGCCCGGCGACGGCGACTCGGGCGGCCCGGTTTCGATCGTGCCGCGCAGTGCAACGCTCGCCGAGGGCGTCACGAAACTGGTCACGAAAGCTGCGTCACGTGCCGGCTCGCGCATTTCGGCAATCCTCAACCTCGTCAACCGCCTGGCCGTGCCCGTGGCCGGCGTGCTGAAGGTGCGGCTTTTCGCATCGGCCGATGAAACGCTTGACGGCTCGGACACCGAAGTGATGTCGCTCTCGAAAAAGCTGAAATTACGCCAAGCCCGGGCGAAGCTGCTTCGGATCAAGCTGCCCACTGACCAAAGCCTTGCGAACCTGCACCTGTTCGCAACAGTGGAGCGGCCGGATGGGACAGTGGAAATTGTGATGGCGCCGTCATGACACGGCATCTCACAGGTTCGCGAAAGGTTCCCGCCGGCTGAACGGGAGCGAGCGAAGTGATCGCGGGGTATTCCAGGTTCGGCCTGAGCTTTTTCCGGGTTCGCGCGGATCAATCAGGGCAGTAACTCAGCCCCATGGCGCTCTCATTCACCGCCGAGGCGAAGGACGGCTTGTTCGCGTGTCCGGAGCACCCTGACGGCCAACGCAAGCGCGTCCTCGTCACAGGGGCGGCGGGGAACATCGGGGCGTATTTCGCGGAGCAGTCGCACGAGCGTTACGACTTGCGGCTGATGGTGCGGGAGGGGGAGCACGCGGCGAAGGTCGAACAGCTCAAACGATTCGGCGAGGTAGTCACGGCCGACCTGTCAGACTTGGGTCGTCTCAAGCAACTCTGCCACAGCGTACAGGCTGTGCTCCACCTGGCCGCCAGCGCGTCGCCGGACAGCACCTGGGAGCAGTTGCTGCCGGCGAACATCGTGGGCACTTACAACATGATGGTCGCGGCGAAGGCCTCGGGGTGCGCGCGGCTGATCTACTCGAGCAGCATTCATGCGGTCAGCGGGTATCCGCCGGACGTGCAGGTGAAGACGACCGATCCGGTGAATCCCGGCGACCTTTACGGGGTCAGCAAGTGCTTCGGCGAGGCGATGGGGCGGTACATGGCGATGCAGGAGGGGCTGAGCGTCATCGCATTGCGGATCGGGGCGTTCCAGCCGCTGTCGACGGCGAAGGACCCGAAGGGTGGCGTCGAGATGATGGATATGTTCGTCAGCCGGCGTGATCTGAACGACCTGATCTGCCGCTGCATCGACGCCCCGGCCCGCCTTCGCTTCGCCATCCTGCACGGCGTCAGCGACAACCGATTCAAGCGATTGGACATCTCCGATGCCCGCGAACTGGTTGGATACAACCCGCAGGACGACTCGACCCGGCTCAATCCCGTACTCGAGCCCGTCGGAATGGACGAAAAGGTGCGATCGGCCAGCCAGCGTGACCCGTCGCAGAAGTCGGGCATTCGCGAGGACCTATGAGCCGACGATGTATCGGACGGTGACGAGCGAGGGAGCGAGTTGACACTATTTTTGGCATCGGTTACGGTTCGAGACCCCGCGGAAATCGCCGTTTCTGCGGTCGTTTAAGCACACGCACACCCCGGCGCGCGAGTGTGTCGGAGAACCGCCTCGATGAATCACCGCTACCGCCCCGCGCCCCGGCCTCAGTTGCGGCATTCCCGTTCGATCGTTTTGGCTGCCGTGCTTGCTGCTGGCTCGCTGGCGGCATTGCCGTCCGGCGCCCTGGCGCAGGCGGCCGCGGCGCCGCCGCCCCGGAGTTTGCCGGCGTCCATCAAGACCTCGGCCGACGTCAAGCCGGTGATTCCACAGATCACGGCGTTCGTCAACGGCCACGTCGCGACGATCGCCAGCGACAAGGCCACGCCCAAGGCGCAGCAGGACGCCCGTGACGCCTTGATCCGCGAGAGCGGGGGCGGGGCCGCCGGGGTCAACGCGCCCAGCCCCAGCTTCCTCGATGCGTACGCGTCCGCCGTCAACACCGCGATGGCGCCCCTCGGTAAATCGACATCAATCCGTACCCGGCTGCTGGCGGCGGTCACGCTCACGAAGGTGGCGAACAACACGAAAAACGGCAAGGTCGGCGACGCCGTTGCCCCGTTCGCCCTTGATGAAAGTGTCGCGGTCGCCCTGTGGGGCATGCGCGCCGCGGCGCCGACGATCGCTCCGCTGGCCAAGGCCGGCACCCCCACCAAGCTGCCCGCCGCCGTTGTCGAAGGTGTTAAGAAGCACCCGACGAGCGGCGATTTGATCGACGAAGCGTACAAGGCGCTGACCCTGGGCAACCAGGTGAACGCGGCGTCGGCCGCCGTCGTCGCGCCGGACGTGCTCAAGCTGTTCCAATACCGGGTCGGCCTCTACGTCACCACCACGCCGCCCCGCACCGAAACCGACCGCGCCGCCGTCAACTTCCTGTCGCTCGAAGGCCTGTGGGCGACGCCCACCGGCAAGCAGTTGCAGCCGCAGATCATGCAGGAGTTTGTGAACTTCGCCGGCCTCGCGGCCCAGCACACGGCCGCCCGCGACGGAGCGGAGCGGCGGCAGTTCATCGACAAGCTGAAGGGCCTCGGTTCGGCCCTGACCCAAATCGGCGGCCCCACGCGGCTCAACGACCCCGGCATCGTCGCCGCGGGCCAAAAGCTCGGCACCGTCTCGCCCGATATGCCGGCGGACAAGGTCACCGACCTCGCCACCGCCGTGATGACGGCGGCGAAGGCCAAGTTCCCGACCATCAAGCCGTTCCCGACGATGGACCCCGGCGCCACCGCCGAGCCAAAGGAAGAGGAGATCGTCGAGTCCGTGGGCGGCGACGACGTGACGCTCGGCGGCCCCGCGACGCAGCGGGCGACGACCCAGCCGTCCGCCGGCGCAGCTATCGCGGCCCCGGCAACCACCGCACCGAAGCAACCCGCGCCGACGCCACCAGGCGGTACCGCACCGAAGCAACCTGCACCCGGCGGTACGCCGCCTGCACCCGGGGGTGCCACGCCCGCGCCAGGTACGGCCCCCGGCACTCCAAAACTGCCCGGGGCAAAGTGATCGCGGAACGCGCGCACGCTCGGGAACTTAGCCCGTTTTTCCGGATGTAGATGAAGTGAACCGTCTGCTCGCGATTCCCGCCGTCTTTCTGCTCCTCCTTGCGGGCGCGGTCGTCTGGTCGGGTGGCGGTTCCCAGCGCCGGGCCGATTTCGCCTACTTCGACCGCGGCGACGTCTTCACCCTCGACCTCAACCAGATCTCCTACATGCAGGACTTCCGGATGTGCTACGCCATCCGCGAAGGCCTCTACGCGCCCGACCCCGTCACGTACGACTCCGTCGCCGCCGGCGCGCTCGACACGAAGTTCAGCGACGACAAGCGCGTCTGGACGTTCAAGCTCCGCCCCGATGCCCGCTGGGACAACGGCGACCCCGTCACCGCGCACGACTACGTCTTCTCCTACCGCCGCATGCTCGAAGAGCCCGGCGAATACACCTACCTGTTCTACTGCTTCAAGAACGCCGAGGAGTATCAGAAGTCGTACGCCACCGGTAAGCCGACCGACTTCAAGACGGTCGGCATTACCGCGACCGATGACCTCACCCTGCGACTCGAGCTCGTCAACCCGCTCTCGTACATGCAGGAACTCATGGCGTTCCCGGTCTTCTATCCGCGGCACGAGCCGTCGATGCGACCGTTCCGGACGCTCATCGATACCGAGATCGTCAACGCGCTCAAAGCGCACGCGCCACAGGTCGACGTCGAGAAAGCATCCGAGGCGCAGCTCGTCGACGCGCTCCGCGCCTTCGCGGCTTCATCGCCGAAGCCGTTCGCGGACAAATCCGAACTGGCGGGCCAGCTCAACGAGATGGCCACGCGCGGCTTCGTTCGATACACCTACCGCGCCGACTACACCCGCCCCGCAGCGCGGCCGGGCGCCCCGGGCGTCGTCACCAACGGGCCGTACACGCTCAAGCAGTGGGACTTCAAACGCCGGCTCATCCTCGAGAAGTCGCCGACGTACTGGGACCAGTCCAAGGTCACCGTCCCGCGCGTCGAAAAGGTCGTCAACGACAACGTCCTCAGCCAGTTCCTCGCCTACGAGACCAAGATGGTCGACTGGATGAGCGACGTGCCCGGCGACCTCGCCGCCGAGCTGCGCGAGAAGAAGCGGCCGGACCTCAAGACCGCGCCGGCGTTCGGCACGATGTTCATCACGCTCCTCCGCCGCGAGGAGCTCCCCGCCAGTGCCGGCGGCGGCAAGAACCCGCTCGCCGACCTCCGCGTGCGGCAGGCGCTGGCGATGTCGGTCGACAAGAAGTTCATCGTCGACGCCATCACCCGCATCGGCGAACTCCCCGCCCGCACCTATCTCCCGCCCGACGGCACGCTGGCCGATTTCCGCTACATTCCCGGCCCGTTCGACAAATCCCGCAAGCCCGATCAGCCCTATTCACCCGAAGAGGTGCGCAAGCTGCTGATGGCGCAAGAGAGCAACAGCGGAGGCGGCACGGACGGCCCCGGCCTGCCGTACAACATCACGCTCGCCCGCAAGCTGCTCGCCGAGGCCGGCTACCCCGACGGCCGCGGCTTCCCGCCGCTGCCCATCCTGTTCAACAGCGAAAACTCCACCCGCGCCAAGATCTCGCAGGCCCTCAAGAGCCAGTGGAAGCAGGCCCTGGGCCTCGACATCTCGCTGCAGACCGTCGAGGGCAAGATCTTCAAGGAGCGCGTCAGCAAGAAGGACTACGCGATCGCGACCGTCGCCTGGTATGGCGACTACGCCGACGCGTCCACGTTCACCGACAAGTACCTCTCCACCAGCCTGCAGAACGACTCCGACTGGCGTAACCCCGCCTTCGACGCCCTCTGCTACGCCGCCCAGAAAGAACCCGACGCCGCCAAGCGCGGCCAGATCCTCTCCCAGGCCGAACACCTCATCGACACCGAGGTGCCGATCATCCCCATCTACCACTACGTCAACGCGTACTTGGTGCGCCCCGGCGCCCACGGCGTCGACCCCAACCCCCGCAGCCTCATCGTCTTCAAGTCCCTCCGCGTGGATCCCGACACCCGGCGGTAGTCTCCGCACGACACTGACGGCGGGAACGCTCTGCTACGATGTCGCACGATGCCCCGTCGTGCTCGGCTCTTCACGCTCTTCATGGTGTTTTCGCTTCTGCTGTGCGCCGCGGTGCTGGCGGTCGGATTCGGTTCGTACGGCGTCATCAACGGCCACCTGCAGGTGTACACCTTCGGCCAGCCGATGCCTGAGTGGATGGGGTGGTTCTTCTTCCACCCCCTGCACCCACTGCCCCTCTCGCCGTCGGAGCTGATGATGTACGCGTGTGCAGTACTGCCTGCTGTGTGGATCGCGCGGCGGGGAGTTGCACTGATGCGTGGTAAGCGACCACCTTCCGGCCACTCTCCAAAATGCGCCTACGACCTCCGCGCCACCCCCGACCGCTGCCCCGAGTGCGGCACGGCCGCGGCCGCACCAACAGGGGGATCCGCCTGAAACGCTTCGCCCGTTACCTCTTCACGCTCGGCTCGGTGGCGTCGCTGATGCTGTGCGTCGCCGTTCTCGTGCTCTGGTCCTGCAAAAGCCGGTACATCTTCTATGCCCGCGTTGGCGGCGAGCGCTGGTCCATCTCAGCGAACACGTGGTACGACGGACTCGTCGGACAATTCGGACTGAACGACGACGAACAGTATCTTTGGACCAGAGGTGCCCGCGCGATCCTGCATGACACGAACGAGTACTCGGGCCCGGCGCGTAACGACCGCGAACTCACGATCCTCTACCGCCCGCGTGTGGACGACGTGCGCTACGGCTTTGGGTTCACGCCGGATCACGCCCTCGGATATCGCCGGGGATGGAATCTGCAGGTGCCCTACGCATTCGCCGCCGCTCTGCTCCTCGTCGCACCGGCGATCTACGTTCGACAGCGAATTCGACGCCCGCGCCCCGGTCATTGCCCGAAGTTTGGCTACGACCTCCGCGCCACCCCTGACCGGTGCCCCGAGTGCGGCACGCTCGTCCGGCGCACATGTCACGGGACGTAGAGCGACCAACGGCCGTTCGCGTCGCGGACGTAGGAAAAGCCTGACCCGGGAAGGCCGGCGTCGTTGAGGAGGGTGGGGGTGAAGACGGGGCGCCAGCCGTAGCGGATGGAGGTTGGCGCGGCGACTTGTTCGCTTTCTGCGGTGGCGGTGTCGCCGGAGAGGGTCACGGATGCGGGGTGGAAGGCGCCGTCTGCACCGGCGAGTTCGACGTCACGCCAGGTGTCCTTGGCGCGGGGTAGGCCCTTGGCGGGGTCGAAGCGGAGGGTCACCTTGTTGGCCGAGGAAGTGACATTGGTAATGCTCGGCCCGGACCAGGGGATGGGCCGGCCGTAGGATCGGGCGAGCGCGGCGGCGGCGAGGCGTTCGCCGATGGGGCGTTTCTGCGGGGGATGCAGATTGGCGGGGTCGCCGACGTCGAGCGAGACGACCATCTCGCAGTGCGGGAGGGACTGCGACGCCAGGAGCATGCCCTGTCGCGTCCACGGCCAGAATTCGCCGCCGTCGCGGCAGGGGAGTTGGACGAAGTAGAACGGCAGTTCGGGGGCGGCCCACGCGTCGCGCCAGCCTTCCACCAGCGCCTTCAGCATCGGCGCGTAGCTTTTCGCGACTTCCAGTTCGCCGGAGTTCGATTCGCCCTGGTACCAGACGACGCCGCGGAGCGTGTACGGCACGATGGGGGCGACGAACCGTTCGTAGGCGGTGGCGCCGGAGAACGATCGCGCGATCATCAGGTCGGCGGGGAGTGCCGCCGGCGCGGTGGCCGGTGATTCACGCCGTTCGCGCAACGCCCGCTCCCGCTCGGCATGCTGTCGGTTGTACTCGTCGATCCGCTTCCGCTCCTGATTGAATAGCGCGTTGTAGCGCCGCGTCAGCGGGACACGTTCGGCAAAGTCCGGTGGCGTCCACCGCTGGATGGGCGTCCCGCCCCGGCTGATGTTGATCAGCCCGATCGGTACACCGAGCTCGCGGCGAAGTCGCTCGCCGTAGAAATAGGCCACCGCCGAGAAGGGGCGGCGGCTCTCGGGCGTCGCGGATTGCCAGCCGCGCTTTTCCCACAGCGGGTGCATGTCGTCGCAGAACAGGCGAAGCTGCGGATCCGCCGGCGCGGCGATTGTCGCTTCGCTGTCGTCGACGCCGGGATAGATGCCGACCTTCCCCAGCGGCCAGTACATGTTCGACTGGCCGGAACAGAGCCACACGTCCCCCACGAGCAGATTTCGGATCGTCCTGGGTGCATCCTGCGCAGCGGTGGATTTGACTGTCAGATCCGCAGGTTGATCGGCCACCGGCATCGGCGGCAACGTCAGTCGCCACCGGCCTTCGGCGTTGGCCGAAGCCTCAGCGGTCGCGTCGCGAAAGCGCACGCTGACCCGCGCGCCGGCGGTGGCCGTCCCCCAGATCGCGACCGGCGTGTCCCGCTGCAGCACCGCCCCGTCGGAGAAGATATAGGGCAGGACAAGCTCCGCCTTGGACCACGCCGGCCAACAAGTCAGCACCAGCCCAATGACAAGGCAAGCAAGACGGCGGGGCACGTGAGGTGTTGCAAGCATCATGGTATCGATAAGTTCGTCGAGGTTAGATGAGACCTTGGCGAGCCTTCAACCCGTTTTCGCTGAATCGATTCTTTGCCCCCCGGTCGCACGTCGGCCGAGTTACAGCGGGCGATCGGGTGCAATCCGGCGAATGCCCGTGGTTTGTCATCGTTCTCGCGCGGGCGCGCGCGTCGGTGTCATCGTCATCTTACCGCTGACGTTGGCCCGTACAGCGGGCCGCTTGATCCGCCCGCGTAAATCCGCAGGATGGTCATTGGCCACTTGTCACTCGTCACTCGCAGCGGGCTTCCAAACCCAACCGCCCTGCAAGTGGCAAATAACAAGCGGCAACTGACCCCTCATGTACAAGGTCATCCTCTACCGACTGCTGCAGCTCCCGCTGATCCTGGCGATCATCTACCTGCTCACCTTCCTGCTCGTCTGGGTTGCGCCGGGCGACCCGTTCACGACCGAAAAGAACATGGACGAGGCGGTGAAGCGCAGTCTGCAGGAGCGCTTCCACGCCGACAGCGCCTGGAAGTTCCTCGGCTGGTATCCGTGGAACGCCGTCCGGCACGGCGATCTCGGGTGGTCGATGCAGTACCGCGAGTGGTCGGTCGGCGACATCATCTGGAGCGCGCTGCCCGTGTCCGTCACGCTCGGCCTGTTCGCCCTGGCGATGGCGCTGTTCGTCGGCGTAGCCGTGGGCACGCTGGCGGCGGTGAAACGGGACGGGCTGCTCGACTGGGCGAGCCTGTCGATCTCGCTGATCGGAATCAGTCTGCCAAGCTTTGTAACCGCCGCCATCATCCTCGTCGCCGCCGCGGCCACGCAGGCCATGCCGATCGGCGGGTGGGGGCGCTTTTCCGACATCCTCCTGCCGGCGCTCGCGCTGTCGCTGCTACCGATGGCGTACATCGCCCGGCTCACGCGCGTCGCGATGCTCGACGTGCTCGGCTCCGACTACGTCCGCACCGCGCGGGCCAAGGGGCTGAGCAAGTCGATGGTCGTCTGGAAGCACTGCCTGCGCAACGCGTTCCTCCCCGTGCTGAGCTACCTCGGCCCAGCCGCCGCGATCACGCTCACGGGCTCGTTCGTCGTCGAGAAGGTGTTCAACATCCCCGGCCTCGGTCAGCACTTCGTCAATTCGGTGCTCAACCGCGACCGCACGCTGATCCTCGGCGTCGTGATGGTCTATTCCGTGTTCCTGCTCGTGTTTAACCTCCTGGTCGACCTCGCCTACGCGTGGGTCGATCCGCGCATCGACATCGCGGCGGAGGCGCGCTGATTTCCTCATGACCAGCCTCACCACGCCCGTCTCCGCCGTCTCCGCTTCGCCTGCGATGCCCACAGTGCGCTCGCGTTCGCAGTCGCCGTGGGCGATGGCGCTTCGCAGCGGCCGTGTGGTCGTCGGCGGGGGGGTGCTGCTGGCGATCATCCTGGCATGCGTCGTGACGCTGGCGTGGACGGTCGTCCGGCCGACGGTGGTCATCGACGGCGAGAAGACCAGCCAGTCCGCCCCGTACGAAGCGCAGGACAGCACCGCCGTTCGCAAGGCGCCGACGTTCAAGCCCGTCGGCGGCTGGTTCGGCTATGACAACCTCGGCCGCTCCATGCTCGCCCGCTGCCTGCTCGGCGGCGTGATCTCCCTCGGCGTGGGCGTGGCCGCGGCGACGATCTCCGTCGTCGTCGGCGTCACCGTCGGCCTCATCGCCGGCTACCGCGGGGGCTGGCTCGACGCGCTGCTGATGCGATCCGTCGACATCCTCTACGGCCTGCCGTACATCCTGCTCGTCATTCTGTTCAAGATCGCGTTCGAAGGCCCGCTCGCAAAATACTTCTCCGCACAAGCCGCCAACCTCGTCGTGCTCTTCTGCGCCATCGGCCTCGTGAGTTGGCTCACGATGGCCCGCGTGGTGCGCGGCCAGGTGCTGTCGCTCCGCGCCCAGCCGTTCGTCGAAGCCTGCCGCGCCATGGGCCTCCCGCAGCGGCGGATCTTCCTCAAGCACATGCTGCCCAACCTCGTCGGGCCCATCACCGTTTACGCCACGCTCACCGTCCCGTCCGCCATCCTGCAGGAATCGTTCCTCAGCTTCCTCGGCGTCGGCGTCAACCCGCCGATCCCCACCTGGGGCTCACTCGCCGGCGACGCCGTGCAGGCGTTGACCCCCGTGAAGTTCTACTGGTGGATGCTGGTGTTCCCCTGCGCGCTGCTCGCCGTCACGCTGCTGAGCCTAAACTTTCTCGGCGACGGCCTGCGCGACGTGTTCGACCCGAAGCGCGAAGCCGCGAAGATCTAGTACCGAAGTCCGCGAGGATTTGACGGAATGGAAAACCGCTTCGGAATCAAGGACCTGGTCCTCTTCCTATTGCTCGGCGTTCTCGTTGTGGTCGTGCTGCTGGCGATGAAGCAGTATGACCGACAGTGGCAAGTGTTGGACGAGATTCGCAAGCAGGGGGCGGAGCAGACGGCTGAACTCTCCCGCATCCGCCGGTCGATCGCGTCCGGCGTCACCCTCGGCGGAGGCGCGCCGACGACGCGCGCAGCCGCCGGCGCCAATGGCCCGACCTCGCCTGGCGCCCTGCCCGGCGTCAGCGATCCGTTCTTCCGCGTGATGGAGGCGCGGCAGAACCCCGACTACGCCACCGGCGACTGGCTCGTCGACAACTTCCCCGCCAATATCGCCAAGCTCACGCCGCTCATCTCGGTCGACCTCTACGCCCGACTCATCGAGCGCAAGGTTGTCGAGACCCTCGCCTACATCGATCCCGTCACGCTCAAGTACGTGCCGATGCTGGCCACGAGCTGGCAGGTCAGCCCCGACGGCCTGACGATCACGTTCCAACTCCGCCAGGGCGTGACGTTCTCCGACGGCCATCCGTTCACGGCTGACGACGTCGTCTTCTCGTTCGATTGGATGATGAACCCCAAGGTCGCCGCCCCGTCGGCCCGGTCGGAGTTCGAGTTCTGCGAGAAGGTCGAAAAGATCAGCGACTACGAGGTCGCGTTCAAGTTCAAGAAGCCGTACTTCAACAGCCTTGAAACGGCCGCCGCGACGCTGGAGATCCTGCCCAAGCACTTTTACAGCAAGTACGAACCCGACAAGTACAACGACCAGCTCGGGATGCTGATGGGCACCGGGCCCTATCGCATGCCCGACCCGGAAGGTTGGCGGCCGGGCAAGCTCATCGAGCTCGTGCGCAACGAACGCTACTGGGGCGAGCCCGCGCCGTTCAACAAGATCGTCTTCAACGAGGTGATTGAAGAAGTCGCAGCCCAGACGATGTTCCGCAACGGCCAGATTGATCGCTACTCGGCGCAGCCCGACGAATACGTCGAGATGGTGAAGGACAAGGCCCTCACCGCCCGCACCGAGCACATGGAGTTCAGCTCCCCGCTCGGCGGCTACGCGTACATCGGCTGGAACCAGGAGCGGCAGGGCAAGCCGACCGCGTTCGCCGACAAGCGCGTTCGGCAGGCCATGACGATGCTGCTCGATCGCGAGCGCATCTGCCGCGAGGTCTACCTCGGCTATGCCAACGTCGCGACCGGGCCGTTTGAGCCCCAGAGCGAGCAGGCCGACCCCAACGTCAAGGCCTGGCCCTACAAGCCCGACGCCGCCAAGGCGCTGCTCGAGCAGGCCGGCTTCAAGGACCGCAACGGCGACGGCGTGATCGACGGCCCGGACGGCACGCCGTTTCGCTTCAAGCTCACCTATCCGTCGAGCTCCAAGCTCTACGAACGTGCCGTGTTCCTGATGAAGGACGGGCTGGCCAAGGCCGGCATCTCGATGGAGCCCGACCCGCAGGACTGGCCGATCGTCCAGAAGAAGCTCACCAACCGCGATTTCGACGCCATCACCCTTCGCTGGGGCGGCGGCAGCATCGAGGGCGACATCACCCAGATGTTCCACTCGAGCCAGATCAAGGACAACGGCGACAACTTCATCCACTACGTGAACCCCGACATCGACAAGGCCATCGATGAAGCCAAGTCGACGGTCGACGCGGCCAAGCGCATGCCGCTGTGGCACAAATGCCACCAAATCCTCCACGAGGATCAGCCCTACACGTTCCTGCTCAACCAGCAGTACCTCTACTTCTTCGATAAGCGCATCCACAACGTGAAGCCGGCCAAGCTGGGGCTGAACTACTGGGGCTACAACGTGATGCCCATAGCCTGGTACGTGCCGGGTCCAATGCAGAAGTACAAAGACTGACAGAACACGGGAGTCACTCCGGCTCTCGCCCCTCGATCCCCGACTCCGACGCATGTTCAACTACGTCGTCCGTCGATTGCTCCTCATCGTGCCGACCCTGGTCGGCATGACCGCCATCGTTTTCTTTGTCGTGGCCAGCGCGCCCGGCGGGATCGGCGCGGCGATGTTGAGCAACGAGATGGGCATGCGACCGGCCGAGCGCGAGCTCCGCCGCAAGTATCTCAACGAGCGATACGGACTCGACAAGCCGCTGATCGTCCAATACGGCCGCTGGCTGCATCGCGTTTCGCCGGTGGGGATGAAGCCGCCGGGCACCGGCTTTCCGAGCGCGTCGCCGGTCGGGTTCAAGGCGCCGGATCTCGGCGACAGCTTTGTCCGCGGGCGCAAGGTGCTCGGGCTGATCACCGAAGTGCTGCCCATCACGGTGTTGCTACAACTCCTCGCGCTCCCCGTCACCTACGGCATCGCGACGATCGCCGGCATCCAGGCAGCTCGCCGGCGCGGGCAATTGCTCGACGTCGCCAGCGGCACGCTGTTCCTCGGCATGTGGTCGTTCCCGGTGATCCTGGCCGGCGTGCTGATGATCGGCTACCTCGCCAACGTCCAGTACTTCTACTGGTTCCCGCCCAGTGGGCTCAGTGACGTGCGCGCCGACGCCATGCCGTTCCTGCCGGGGTATTCGGCCGCGGGGTTTCAGCGCGGCTGGCTGCTGGACCGGGCTTGGCATCTCGTGCTCCCGGTCATCTGCATTGCCTACGGCCATTTCGCTTTCCTGTCGAAGCTCGCCCGCAGCGCCGTCCTTGAAAACCTTCGCGCCGACTACGTACGCACCGCGCGCGCCAAGGGGCTCGGCGAAAAGGAGACGCTCTACCGCCACGTGCTGTCCAACAGCCTGATCCCGCTCATCACCGTTGCGGCCCAGATCCTGCCGGCAATGCTCGCGGGCTCCGTGATCGTGGAGAACATCTTCAGCATCCAAGGGATGGGAAAGCTGCTGGTCGACGCGGTGAACACGCGCGACTCGGAGCTGTTCCTCTCGCTCACGATGGCGCTCGGTCTGATCGGGCTGCTGTCGTACCTGCTGGCCGACATCCTCTATGCGGTGGTGGACCCGCGGGTGAAGTATGAGTAGCCAGCTCTCCGCCGGCGCGATGTCGATCCCGCCCGACCCGACCGACGGATCGGCGGTCCGCTCGACCGCCGTTACGTCCGGCGACGGCCGATCGCCGATGGAAAAGCAGGAGCTGCCGAAGACGTTTGCCCACCAGGCGCTGTCTGACACGTTCCGCCGCACCGGCGCGCGTGCCGGACTGGCGTGGGTGATCGTCCTGGTGTTTTGCGGCGTGTTCGCGCCGTTCATCGCCAACAGCCATCCGATCTTGTTGAAGGAAGGGGGCCGGTGGACGTCGCCCCTGCTCCGTCACCTTACGCCGGCCGACGTCATCCTGTTGATCGCGACGGCCGCCGTGGCGTACGCCGTACTAGGGATGCGAAGGCATACGTTTCGCGTGCGGGCGGCGGTTGTCGTGGGCATGACGATCCTCTCGATCCCGTTGTGCGCCTTCCTCGTGCGGCCACCCGAGACGGTCGTATACGAGCGTTACCGTGACGCCGAGCGGGCGGGGACGGTGCAGTCGATCCTTCGCACGCCGGTCCCGTATTCGCCGACGGATTACCTGCGCGACACGCCAGAGGTTCGGCGCACGCCGCCGAGTCGGGCGCATTGGCTTGGCGTGGAGGAGTACGGCGCGGACGTGCTGAGCCGCATGATCCACGCGTGCCGCATCGCGCTGTCAATCGGGTTCATCGCGACGGGGATCTCCGTGATCGTCGGCGTCACGATCGGCGGGCTGATGGGCTACTTTGCCGGCCGCCTCGACATGTTCGGCATGCGGCTCATCGAGATCTTCGAGGCGATTCCCCAGCTCGTGCTGCTCATCATCTGTGTGGCGGTGTTCGGGCGCAACCTCTACCTGATGATGGCCATCATCGGCCTTACCAGTTGGACGACCGAGGCGCGGTTCATCCGTGCTGAGTTTCTCCGCTTGCGCGGACAGGATTTTGTGCAGGCCGCGATCGCCGCGGGGCTGCCGCTACGTTCGATTGTGTTTCGCCACATGCTGCCCAACGGCATCGCGCCCGTGCTCGTGGCCGCGAGCTTTGGCGTGGCGTCGGCGATCCTGTACGAGAGCACGTTGAGCTTTCTCGGCCTGGGGCTCGTGCAGGAGCCGAGTTGGGGACAGATGCTCAACCAGGCACGTAGCGCCGGCGCCAACTTTTCCTGGTGGATCGCGGTGTTCCCCGGCATGGCGATCTTCCTCACCGTGTTCGCTTACAATCTGATCGGCGAAGCGTTGCGCGACGCTTTGGACCCCAAACTCCGACAGGCGCACTGACCCATGCCCCAGACGCCGCTCCTCGAAATCAAAGACCTCAACGTCGGCTTCGTCACCGACCGCGGATCGATCCATCCCGTCCGCGACGTGTCGCTGTCGATTTATCCGGGGCAGACCGTCGCGTTGGTCGGCGAGTCGGGCTGCGGAAAGTCCGTCACGGCGATGTCCGTGCTGCGGCTGATCCCGTCGCCGCCGGGCAAGGTGTTGGGGGGGCAGGTGCTGTTCGAGGGGCGCGACCTGTTGAAGCTCAGCGAGCGGGAGATGCGCGGCGTCCGTGGCAAGGACATCGCGATGATCTTCCAGGAGCCGATGACCAGCCTCAATCCGGTCTTCACCATCGGCGACCAGATCGCCGAGGCCGTGCGGCTTCATCAGGGTCTCAGCAGCCGCGAGGCACTCAAAGTGGCCGAGCAGGCACTGCGCGACGTCGGCATCAACGACCCCGGCCGCCGGATCAACGAATACCCGCACCAGATGTCCGGCGGCATGCGGCAGCGCGTGATGATCGCGATGGCCCTCGCGTGCAAGCCGAAACTGCTCATCGCCGACGAACCGACCACCGCGCTCGACGTGACCATCCAGGCCCAGATCCTCGAGCTGCTCCGCAAGCTGCAGCGCGAGACGGGCATGAGCATCCTGCTGATCACGCACGATCTCGGCGTCGTCGCCGAGAACGCCGACACGGTCTCGGTCATGTACGCCAGCCGCGTCGTCGAATCGGCGACGGTCGAAGAGCTTTTCGACCACCCGCAGCACCCGTACACCGAGGGGCTGTTCAAGTCGGTGCCAAAGCTCGGCGGCCGGGCGCACCGGCTCGACACCATTCCCGGCCAGGTGCCCAACCCCGCAAAGTTCCCCGAAGGCTGCAAGTTCCACACCCGCTGCCCGCGCACGCGAGCGCTGGCCGCCGGCACCCAATCTCCGCTGGACGTCTCCGAGGTGGAATCCGGCGGCGAGCGGTTCAACGTCATGCGGATCTGCAAAACGATGGAGCCCGCTTTGAAAGAAGTCCGCCCCAGGCAGTGGGCGTCGTGCCACTTCGCCGAGAATTACGCCGCGGCGCAGGTCACCGTGCCGAAGCTCGACCACCGGCGCGAGGTGATCGCCAACACTGTGCAAGGCGACCGTCTGCCCGACGCGTCGGCAGTCACCAGCGGTGGTGCGGAGGTGACGCGATGAGCACGACCGTCACGCCCGACCACGCCCCGACGACGCCGTACGCCACGCCCGCCGGCTCTGCGGCCGAAGTTCCCGCGCGCAGTGGCGAGCCGCTTGTCGAAGTGCGCAACCTCAAGACGTACTTCCCGATCAAGAAGGGCGTCTTTGCCCGCACGGTCGGTCATGTGAAGGCCGTCGACGACGTCAGCTTCGACATCGCCGCCGGCAAGACGCTCGGCCTCGTCGGCGAGTCCGGCTGCGGCAAGACCACCGTCGGCCGCACGCTCCTGCGGCTCATCACCGCCACCGGCGGGGAGGTCCGCTACAAGGGCGAGGACTTCTTCGCCTATCGCGGCGAGCCGCTCCGCAAGCTCCGCCGGCACATGCAGATCGTCTTTCAGGACCCGGTGAGCAGCCTCAACCCGCGCATGACGGTCGGCAACATCATCGGCGAGCCGCTCGAGGTCCACGGCATCGCCCGCGGCCGGGCCAAGCAGGAAATGGTCGCCAGCCTGCTGCAGCGCGTCGGCCTCGATCCCGCCTACGGCGTGCGCTACCCCCACGAATTCTCGGGGGGCCAGCGCCAGCGCATCGGCATCGCCCGCGCACTCGCGCTCTCGCCGGACTTCATCGTCTGCGACGAACCCGTCAGCGCGCTCGACGTCTCCATCCAATCGCAGATCCTCAACCTGCTCGACGACCTGCAGCGCGAGCGCAACATCGCCTACCTCTTCATCGCGCATAACCTCGCCGTCGTCGAACACTTTTCCGACGACGTCGCGGTCATGTATCTGGGAAGAATCGTCGAGAAGGCCAGCAGCCACGAGCTGTATTCGAACCCGAAACACCCCTATACGCTGTCGCTCCTCAGCGCCGTCCCCGAGCCCAACCCGCGCCCGAAGAAGACGCGCATCGTCCTCAAGGGCGAAGTTCCATCCCCCAGCAATCCGCCCACCGGCTGCCACTTTCACCCGCGTTGCCCGCTCACGCGCCAGTGCGCCGCCCAGAGCGACGCCAAGGACATCGTGCAAATCACCGTGCAAGGCGAGCCCACCCGCGTCATGCGCCGCTGCGTCGAAGAGCGCCAGGAACTCACCCAAAAGCAGGGCGAGCCCGGCCATGTCGCCGCGTGCTGGATCGCGCAATGAATGAATTGTGGTGCGGGCGTCTCGCCCGCGGCCAGGTTTTGAAATGAAGACGTGGGCGACGCGCCCGCGCCACGTGAACGTCAGCGGCGCCGAATACGCAGGCCGAGGCCTAGCAGTCCGACCATCGCGGCGCCAATCGCACCCGGCTCCGGCAATGGCGTGCCGCTGACCGTCACCAGGTCAAACCGGTTCCTCGCGTTGTTCTGGTAGTTGCCGCCCAGGCCCGAATACACCTGCCCCTGAAACTCGGCGACGATGCGAAACTTCGCGTTCGGGTTGTCGTCGAGCCCCGGGATTGCGCTGAAGTCGTCCCCGCGCAGCACGAACGTGTTCGCCGTCGATCCCGTATAGCCTGCGGCGTCGGTGAACGTCGTACCGTTGGTCGAATACTGGACTCGGAACAACGCCGATGCGCCGGTGAACTGGTTGTGCTCGAAGCTCAGGGTGATGTCCTGGAACCCGACCGTGCTCACCGCGATCTCGATCCCCGCCGTCTTGTTGCCCTGGTCGAACGGCGGGTAGCTCTGCGTCTCGAAGCCGGAGTTGTTGTTGCCCGTCGCGGTCGGCGAGGCGTCGCTACTCGACCCCTGTGCAAAGCCGCTATTGCTGACGCCACCAACGGTCGTGATCGTGCCTGCGCCGGTCTCGGGCGAGAGCGTGCCCGTCGTGGGGTCGTTGTCTGGACCGCTGGAGTTAAACGTCCACTGAGAGATCACGCTCCCTCGCGCGATGCCTGCCGGCAGGGCACAAAGCGACAGGGCGATCAGACCGACGGTAAACCTGCGACGTCCCATGGGCCACCTTTCCCGAAAAGTCCCCGGGCCGACGAAACCACCGGTCGATGTGAATTATTGCGGGAAAATCTTCGCCTCGTGTCAACCTCATGAACGTTCGTGCTTTAGGTCAGCCCGTCGTTCGAGCCAGCGACCGCCGGTGTGAACGCTTCAGCGGTCGATCACGGGCGGCGGCCGAACGTCCACCTTCGCGTCGAGTTGCACCTCGTGCTCCTCGAGCGGCGTCGCGACCTCGCCGCGTTCAGCGTCGCGCATCGGGCCGGCGAACACCGCCACGCGGGCGCGGGCCGTGAGCATGTGCGGCCCTGGATCAGCCGGTGCCGTCAGCGACGACCCGGAGCCGCCGCCGGCGCCGGTGCCGGAAAGGCGCGAGTAGCTTCCCGTATCGTCGGCGTAATGGACGCGGTCGAACTTGCCGTCCCAACCGGCGTTCACGTGCGAGATCTCCACCCACATCCTGCCGCCCGGCACGCGGCACGCCTCCCGGACCATCCAACTCATGCTCCGCCCGGCGACGGCCGTCGTCGGCACCTGCAGCCAGAGCAGCACGGCGTTGCGGTGAAACCGCTTCGTGTGTTCCGCCGAAAGATCCCCCTTCATCACGGCGTCGCCGAGGAACTGGACCATCTCCTGCGTGAGCACCCCGCTCGGCTGCTGTGCCTGCGACCGCAGCGCAAACTCGGCGAACCGGTCCAACCGCTCCCCACGCTCGAGCGATCCCGCGGCGTACCGCCGCTGCAGCTCGATCGCGGCACGGGTCGACTTCGCCCCCGTCGAGAGGTCGTCCAACACCCACGCCATCGGCCGCAAGCGGTACCAGTCGTACCGGCGGGCCTGGTCGGCGATCCGCATCCCCAGCGGCGCGCCGCACAGGAGCAGCAGGGCCAGGCCTGCCAATGCCACGCCTCGCCGGCGGTACCGCTCGCCGTACACGAGTGCCGGGCGCTCGCCGCTCAACGCCGCCCCGCACTCCGGACACCGCTCGGGCGACGCCAGCCCCGTCAGCTCATACTCACACCGCCCACACCGCGGCGTCTCCCCGCGCCGCCGCACGCGCAAGCCGCTGACGAGCAGGAGCAAGCCTGCCAGTGCGACCACGCCGAGGATGAAGGTGTTAAAGAGAAGGGGCATCGATTCGCGGGCACAATCGATCGAACTGCCGAGTAATATCGAGCATCGACGTCGTTTACGTCAACGCGACGAAGCCGGTGCGACCGCTTTAGCGGTCTGCTTGGTCACGTCGCGCGCGCGCGTTTGGCTTGAGGGAAGGACCGCTGAAGCGGTCAAACCGGCGGTCGGTTTGCTGTCAGACCAGCCCGCAGCCCACTTACTTCGAGTCCGCAGGATTCCCCACCATCCGCTCGCCCGTCAGTCGCTCGGTCGCGTCTTCGGGCAACGGGCCGAGTTTCTTCAGCGTCTCCGCGAAGTCTTCCGGATACACCCGCGCCGCGCGGCGCATGATCACCATCGCGCTGTCCGGGCGAAAGCCGTTGATCTGGTCGTAGGGCCACTCCTTCTCGCCCGTGGCGTATGGCGCGAGGAACAGCAGCGCCTGCCGCACCGAGCCATGGCCCGCTTCCGGTTTCGCGTGCCAGAGGTCGATATTGACGTGTTCGCCGAGCCGCGCGAGGAACATCAGCCCGCGCGCGTTCATCAGGCTGTAGCTCCACGCCTTGGTCCGTTTCAGCTCCAGCGGCTGGCGGCCGTCCGGCTCGATCTGCACCGCGAGCCGCTTGCCGGGCACGCGCTCGATCGTCTCCCGCGCGATCTCGTCCTGCCCGGTGAACAGTGCGAACGTCGCCACCTGCACGTCATAGAACGTGCCGTGGTTGTTCTTCGCGGCGGCCTCGTCGTGGCCGTGCTTGCTCTCTCGCATCCACTGGAGGTACTGCGTAAACCACTCGCGCAGTGCCCGCTCGTCGTCCGCCGTCCAGTGCGGCGAGCCCTGCAGCATTCCCGCCGCGTCGACGGCGAAGATGAGGTAGACCGACTCGATGATCCCGATCCCCCGGCCGTCGTTCGTTCCGGGGATCGCCTGCGCGTAGCGCAGGTGCGGGGTCATCCGCGTCTCGGGCGCCAGGAACCACGTCCGCAGCAAGAGCGTCGCCCGCTTGGCGTACGCCTCGTCGCCGGTGAAGTACCACGCCGCCGCCAGCGTCTCGGCGGCCACCGCCATCCGCTTGAGGTGCCCGGCGTCGGTGATCTCGTTAATCTCCGGGTTCCGCACCCCGTCCCGCTGCACGTACGGCTGCCCGTCCGCCTTCTCCGGGTCCGGCCACCAGTACGGCGCCAAGCTCATGTAATCATGCTTGTCCCCACTCGGCGGCGTGCGGTCCTTGCTCGTCACCGCAAACGGCCCCGCCTTCATCGCCGCCTTCGCCTCGGCCCGCAGCTGCGCCAACGCCGGCTGGAGCGATAAGTCGCCGGCCCGCAGCTTGTCCCGCGTCGCCGCGAAGTGCTTACCGTCGAGGAGGAACACGCGGGGCGACGCCGTCGAACCGCCCGCCACCGGCCGTGAGGCGGCCACGGGCGCCGCCGCAGCAGGTGTGGCGTCGGACGTTCGAGACGCGACAGCAATCACGCACGCAATCCACAACGGGACGACAGCGGCGACGACGACAGCGATCGGACGCGGCATGCGCGGGGTCTCCTGCTTATGTTCCGCGAGGGCCGGGCGGCAGAGGGGTACGTATGCGACGGATTCTATTCAACCGACCGACGGCCGGCGAGGTGCGAAGTGATCGTGGCCAAGTCGGCTTGAGCCGGTCGAGCCCGTCGAGCGTCGAAGCCGCGTCGAGCCTCGTTTGAAATGCGAATGCAGCCGCGGGGCTCCGCCCCGCACCCCGGGGATCGCTCAGTCGCCGCTCGGCTCGGGACCTCCGCTTCGCTTCGACCGGAGCCGCTGCGCGGCATAGTGGTGTCGTGCGGGAGGCGAAAGAAACCCCTCCGCCGCCGTTTCTCTCGCCTCCCGCGTCCCTCCACTCACTTCCCCGCCCCCAAATTCGTCCCCTCCAGACGGCGAAGACGCGCACATCAACGCGCGTGGTTCCGCGCCGAGTGCGCGACTGCAGCCGTCCCCCGGCCGGCGGTGGGCTGTGGTCCGACCGGCGCTCCACGCGAGCCCGGCAACGCGTGCATTCTCGTGCTTTCGGAGGGGACGAATCTGGGGGTGGGGGATTGGAGAGTGGGGACCGGGGCGAGAGGCGAACCGGCGGCGGCGGGGGTTCGGCCTCTCGCCCCGTCGACCTCACCGCGTCGCGCAGCGACTCCCTATTTGAAGCCGAGCGGCGCTTGAGCGAGCTCGCCTTCCCGGGGTGCGGGGCGCGGCCCCGCGACGCATTTGCATTTGAAACGAACACGAACGGCATGAACACGAGCCCTGCCCCCGTCGCCTCGCGGGCCCGTGGTTCCCACCCTCGAACGATGCCATTCCATTGAAGCGGCGTCAGCCCCCGAGCCCCCTTCGGACGCAAAAACCCAGCCTCCGACGTATGATCCAGCCCAATGGGGGACGCAAACCCGCCAACGCTGGAGTACGAGAGGAAGCCAGAGCCGTTGTGGTCTGCGGTCAACCTGCGGCGCGCTTGGCCGGCATTGTTAGTGCTGGTGGTTGTGCTGGCGCAGCAGGGGTATAGATCCTGGCGAGACCACGTCGAGCGGAAACGTCGGGAGGCCGTGCAGCGCGCGTTGGATCAATACGTCGCGCGCGCCATGCCGCTGTTGCTGGGCGATGCGCGGTTTCGCGGAGTCACCGTAAACAGCGCGTTCGGGCTCGACACGGGAACGATCGTGCCGTCTGGGATCGTCGACACGGACGCCGACCGCGAAGCGTTGCGGGTGATCATGCAGGGGGCGAGCCCGCCGTTGCCGCTGAACATGCAGAACGTCCTGGTGTTGCGGTCGACCGCATCGGCCTCGAATCAGGCGGCGGCCACGTGGTCCGACTGGACAGGGCCGGAGCGTGCTCGCCAGGAGCGGGAGTGGGCACTGGAGGCCGCCGCCCGTGAATTCGACCGCCGCGTGCCGGCGATGCTCGAGCGAGATCCCCGGTTCCTCGGGATTGTGGCCCGGCGGCTCGTCGACAAGATCGAACCCGTCGGCTTCGTCGACACGCCGGCCGACCTGGCCGCCTTGCGGAAGCTCCTGCAGGACGCCAGCCCGCCCGTGCCGATCGACCTGCAACGCGTCCGGGTCCGAGAGCGGGCCAGCACCACCCGGCCGTGACGACGTTCATTTCGGCGGACACTCCCGCCATCGAGTTCGTCATGTGCAACGGAACGTGGTTTTGCTTCGACTGCAGGACCGCCGTGCGGCGGCGGACATGGCGTCTGGTGACGTACCTGTGCCCCTGGCTGATCGGGAGCACGGCCGTCGGCGACGTCCGGTGCCCGCGATGCCGCCAGGCGTGTCATTTCCTCGGTCCGACGATTGAGATCCCGCCGAAGCGCGACGCGGCCGCCTGGGAGCGGCTGCGAGAGCACGTCGCAAACGTTCACGCCGCCGCCGCGGAAGACCGGTTCAAGGAGTCGGTCCGCCGTCGCCATGATCTGGAGCAGCGGATCCAAGAGTTGGAGACCCGCCCGCCGAATGCGGGGCGCGATGCGCTCATCAAGGAGCTCCGGGCGAAATTGGCGGCAGGTGCATCACGCTTCATTGGCGGTTGAAGCAGCCCGTCAAGCCGCCTGTAGCCGTCCTTCGCCTTTCTGAGTGGCGTTTTACGCACTAGGACATCCTATTGAGCCGGATTAGTCCGCGCTCCTCGCGACGCGTCCATTGGGCTATAATATGCGGCAATCATGTGATAGTGTGCCGCTGGGGTTCACGTCATGTCGAGCCGGGCTAACCGCGTTGCCGCTTGGGTCACGATCTTTGGGTTGCTCTTTTACGCCGTCACGGATCCCGCGGTGGCGGCGGAGAAGCCATCAAAGGGGCTTGCCGCGGCAAAGCGCAGGGTTTTCGAGATTCGCGTGCGCGATGCGAGCGACCGTGTTGTCGCAGGCGGATCGGGCTTCCTCTGCTTAACCGGCGGTTTCGGCCTCACGAACTACCACGTCATCGACGGTGCCGCATCATTGACGGCGACCTTCCCCGACAAACCCGACGAAGAGCATCCGCTCAAGATTTGGGCCGTCCGCCAGGATCAAGATCTCGCCCTCGTGAATATCGAGGATGTCGATGATGCAGACGTGCGCGCACGCGGGGTCGTGAAGTGGGCGGACCGACCGGACGAGGGCCAAGACGTCTACGCGCTCGGCTTCCCGCTCGGGCTCGGCTACTCCGTCACGCGCGGCGTGGTGAACGGAATACGGTCGCTCGCCAACCTTCCCGCCGAAGTGAGGGAGAAGTTCCCGGGCGTCGGCACGTGGGTTCAGACGGATTGCACGGTCAATCACGGCAACTCCGGCGGGCCTCTAATCAATCCCGCCGGCGACGTTATCGGGATCAACACGTTCATCCTCCTGGAGGGCAAAAACGTCTATTTCGCGATCGCCGCGTCTGAGGCTCAAGCCCTGCTCGCAAAAGCTTCGGATCCGCAGTCGTTCGCCGGCGATGCAGCCGCCGAGACCAACGCCGGCCGTAAGGGCGAATCGCCAACCGCGAAGGCAAAGAAGAAAAAAGACGAGCCAGAACCGCCGGACGAACCTGTCTTCGAGCTCTCCAAGGATCCGTCGCAGCACTTCTGGAAGCTCACGAGCTACCTGCGGGGGAAGCCGGCCGACATTAAGCGGCTGCTCAATGCCGTACCGGTCGAGGCGTCACAGAAGGCCGGCGAGTCGGCAAAGGCAGCAGACGAGTTGGCCGCACGAGTCGAGGATCGGAGGGAGCAGTTGCTTGTCGCGATCCGTGCCTCAGCGGAATACAAAAAGCTGTCGGCCGAAATCGATAAGACGACTGCAGAGCTGACGGCGGCGCGGACGAACAACAACGCAAAAAAGCGGGCCGACGCAAGTGCTCGTCAGCTGCGACTTAAAGGCGATCTGGCAATACTCGAGAAGAAGGCGAATGCCGACTCCACCTTGAAATCGCTTGAGCTTCAGCATGCCACCGAGGCCAAGCGAACGGAGAGCATCAGAGCTTCCGTGCAAAGGGGCTGGCGTGGCGTCGGGAACTTGTCGATGCGATGCAAGTTTCCGTGACACTGCGGCGCCCGGTGCAGCTAGGGGAATCGGTTGGCGTCCTGGGTGAGGTTACTGTCCTCGACAGTATCGACGACGGGGCAATCGTCGAGTTCGCCCTGATGGAAAACGTGGGATCGGCCGGCAAAGGCGGCGAGGGGCTCGTGCAGTCGAAATTCGAGGACTTCAACGTCAAGGTGGCTGTCGTCGACGACAAGCTAAAACGTGTCGGCAAAGGCAAGATCAACCTCGACCGCTGCTATCGCGTTCGCAAGATCATCACGGTCGGCTCCGAGCCAGTGCTAATCGTGGAGCGATTCCCGACAGACTTCGATTACCTGATGGACCTGGTGAAGGACCCGCCTGACACGGAGGCGATTTTCAACGCCGCGCGCGGGCCAACAACTCGGCCCGCGAAGAAGCAATCGTCTTCGAAGCCGACGAAGCTGCGCGCTTGAGCTATTTGAGGAGTTCCGCTGGCTTTACCTTCAAGGCCCGCGCGATGGCCTCAAGCGTGTCGAGTTTCACGTTTGTTCGCCGCCTGACTCGATGTCGTTCCACGCTTGGCGACCACCGCGAAGTCCCGCAGCATTCGCGGCCGCCGCCTGAGCGATACTGCTCGGCCCCGAGTTCCACCGTGCGAAAGTTGTACTAAACTTGCTCCCCGGCGAGCCACCGCGACGCCACCGCCGTTGCCGTGCTCACGACGAGGACAAACGCGACGCCGGCAGCGGTCGGGCCAATCACCTGGCTCGGCGGGCCCCAGGAGGGCGTGATCGTCTGGAGGATGGGCTCGATCAGCAGCGGCGACGTGACGGCGAGGGCGGACATCGTCCAGAGCCAGCCGGCGAGCGGCGGCCAGTGGCGGCGGACGCGGAGGCGACGCTCGGCGGCGAGGAGCAGGGGCTGGGCGAGGAAGAAGGCGGCGGCGGACAACGCGGGGCGGCGGCCGAGGGCGATGTCGGCGAAGAAGGCGTGGCCGAGGGCGCTCATCAGGAACGTGAACGACACCGCCACGCCGATGCCGGCGGGGCGGACGAGGGGGGCGAAGGTGTAGCGCAGGAAGAACGCCGAGGCACGCACGTTCCAGCGGCGGGCCCAGAAGTCGGCCAGTGACGTGGACCGGGCCGGCGAGCGAAACAGCGGCGACGTTGTGATGCCCAGTGCGGTGGCGACGAGTGGCAGGCACGCCGTCAGCATCTCCCCGATCGCGAGCATCCCAATGCCGCCGGCGAACCAGCGGAGCGCGAGCCGTGCCGCGCCGTTGTGGCTTGTGGCGCCGTGACGTTCCGGCGCCGGCGCGAACGTTGGAGCGTCGCGGGTGGCCGCGTTGCGCGCGAATTCGCGATCTGCGGCCGGCGAAGAGGCCGTCTTCACCGCCGTGATGGCGGCGGCGAGCACGGCGGTCGCGAGGGCGAGGTGGAGCAGCGCCCGCAGGTCGAGCCCGCGCGGGCGACGTTGCGCGACGACGCCGCCGATCGAGCAGATGAACGCCAGCCGCCCGCCGAGGCGCGCGATGGCGCCGTCGGCTGCGCTCTCGCCGGCGCGGGGCGCGTGCGCGCGGGGGTCGAGCAGGAGCGTGGCGGTGACGAACGGCAGCCCGCCGAAGCAGGCGAGCAGGGCTCGGGCGAGGGGCGTGTCGGAGACGTACGCCGCCAGGGGCAGCAGGAGGCCGGAGAGCAGCACGGCCATCCGCGTGCCCGCGGGCGTGGCGGAGAGGATCGCGACGCCGACCACCTCGGCGGCGAGGAGCGTCCATCCCGCGGCGAGCGAGAGATCGCGGTGCATCGGCGGGCGGAGGACGCCGACGAGGCCGATCGCCAGGGCGACGCCGAGGGCGGGCCAGGCGAATTGGGTCTGGACGAGGGAAGCGGGGTCGGGGCGAGCGGCGTGGGGTGCGGGATCCGTGCGCGGGGCGGGATCGGTGGAAGCCGTGGGGGGCACAGAGGATTGACGGAGGGGGGGAAGGGATTTCCGGAATGGGGAGGGGGGCAGGGGAGCGGGGTGTGCGGGGGTGAGGGGGCGCGTCGGCGCGGGCTCGTCGGTGCAGGGGCCGCCGGTGCGGGGGCCGTCGGGGATCAGTGCGTTGACGCCGGTGCGTTGACGCGGCCTCGCGTCAACGCACCCGGCTTCGGCGCGCGGTCGCGTCGGTGGGCCGTCGTTCGGTAGAACGACGGGGCGGATGACGCGCGGGTGGGCGGCACGCGGCGGCGGCGACGACGACGAAGTCGCCGCCGCCGCCACGCGAATCGCGGGAGCCGGCGGGAACTCCGCCGCGGCGAAGTTTCCCGCCGGCTCCCGCACGACTCATCCCGTGCCGCGCAGCGGCTCGTGTCGGAGCGCAGCGCAGATCCCCAGCCGAGCGGCGACTGAGCGATCCGCGGGGTGCGGGGCGAAGCCGGCGAAGCCCCGCGATGCATTTGCATCTGAAACGAACCACGACTGGCGCGGACGGCAAGCCGGTGATCGCGTGCTCGACGCCCGTGGTCGGCTACCTCGAACGACGCTAATTCCCAAGGCAATGCCCGAAGTACAGGCCGCAGCATCGTCGGGATGTTGCTTGCAGTGCGACCGCAGGCTTGTTAGGTAACTATTCGGATCGCGTTCTCGGCGCTCAGGCGTGCGAACTCGATCCGGCGATCTTTCTCAACTGAAGAGCTGATTGCGTTAATCGGCGCAACGGCAAACCAAGTTTACGACCATTGTGCTGCGCCGAAACTTCACGCGTGTCGCGTTGTGCCGGCGTATGTCGCGAGGGGAACGGGCCGACCCGCCAAAGTCGAGATAACGCGAAACGGCGTGGCAACCGTTGCGGGTCAATGTGAATCAAAGCTCCACCGACACAAACTTTCGCAGCCCGGCGACGAGCTTGTCCATGTCATATTCCTCAGTGAGGTTGGCGGTGAGGAAGACGCCCTGGTTGTGCTCGGAGGCGATGATCAGGTGATGCTCGCCGTTGGTGAGGTAGCCGCCTTCCTGCGGCTGGTGGCCGGTGACGACGATCTTGGCGCCGACGCGCTCGCAGAAGAAGTCGGCGCCGGTCGGCGACGTCTTGCGGCCCCAGATGAGCTGGTAGACCGCGCCAGTGCGACGCTTCAGGTCGTCGCCGGTGATCGGCCGGTCGAACACGCCGTAGTCGAACGTGGCGAGTTGATCTTCGGCGGGGAGGCTGTGGCAGAAGAACAGGCCGTTGGGGCATTTCACGGCCAGCGGAAGCGAAAGCAGGAATTCCGTGATGACGGCCTGGACGGGGCCGCGCTGCTCTTTGAAATCGCGTTTCACGCCTTTGTTGAAGGCTTCGCAGACGCTGAGGCCGGCCTTCATGATGCCTTCGCCGTGGATCTGGGCGAGGTCGTGGTTGGCCATGAGGAAGTGGACCTGGTGCGGGTGGTCGCACTTCAAGGCCGCGGCGGTGTGGAGCATCTGCCAACTGTCCTCGCAGCCGTCGGCGTCGTAGTGGTCGCCGTGGATCAGCTCCTGGAAGACGACGTGGCGCTGCGGGTTATTGGCGAGGTCGGCCGCGCTGACGAACTTCTCGAAGTTCCGCCGGTGGTCGTGGATGTCGCCGGCGAGCCAGACCTCGCCCTCGGCGGGCAGTTCGACGACCTGACCCTGGCGCAGCGGGCTGACCTGGTTCTCCTCGCTGGCGCAGGAGAAGGTTTCGATGACGGTGTCGGAATCCAGGGTCGTAGCCATTTCAGGGGCCATTTTGCGGCGGGGGGGCAAAGTTCGTCAACGTCGGCCAGCGCGGGGCGGGTTTCGGCTCAGTGAGGGCGGGTTCAGGGTTAGCGGGAACCGGATTTCGGCGGTACCGGCACCAGTTGCTTCGCCAACTCGGAAATGTCGGTCGTCGGCCGCTGGCATGCGTAGTTTTCGCAGACGTAGGCGGTGGCCTTGCCGCCGAGCGGCTTGATGTCGCGGATGAACTCCAGCCTCGTGGCAAGAAACGCCTGCCCGGCCGCCTGGTCGGCGGCGAGGATCACGCGACTGGGGAGGAATGGCTTGTAGACGGCGTCGAGCAGGCCGCGCGTGTCGGTCGCGGCGGGGTCGCCGGCGAGGACGATCTGCTTGGGCTTGTCGAGGTGGAAGTCGATGGCGACCAGCATTCGTGGCATGCCGCCGGGGGAACGCTGGAGCGAGCCCGCGTAAAGTTTGATCGTTTTCTCCGCCCGTTCGGTGAGCGCCTTGTCGTCAGTCATCTGGGCGAGACGCAGCAGATTTCTCGCGGCGACGGAGTTGCCGGCGGGCTCGACGTTGTCGCTGTCCTCCTTCAGCCGAAACAGCAGGTTGCCGTCGCCCGCCCGGGTGCTGAAGTAGCCGCCGGACTTGTCGTCGCCGAAAAGCCGGTCTTGGGTGGATTGAAGATCCAGCGCGAGGCGCAGCCACTGGACGTCGAGCGTCGCCTCGTAAAGGTCGATCAGCGATTCGACGTAGTACGCGTAATCTTCAAGGAATCCGGAGACGGGCGACGGGCCGTCGCGATAGACGCGGGACAGTTCGTGCGTCTTGGCATCGGAGAGTTTGTCGCGGATGAAGCCGGCGGCTTTGCCTGCTGCGGCGGAGTAGCGCGGCTCGTGCAGGATGATCCCGCCGCGGGCAAGGGATGAGATCATCAGCGCGTTCCAAGCGACGATCGTCTTGTCGTCGAGATGCGGGCGGGGGCGCTTGCCGCGAAGGGCGAGCAACTTGACGCGCGCGTCGGCGAGTGCGGCACTCACGTCCGCCTCGGATTTGCCGAACTGCTTCGCGGTCTCGGCGACCGTGTGTGCCGCGGAGAGGACGTTTTTGTTCTTGAACTCCTTATGTGGGTCGCGCGCCACGTTCCCGCCGGCCCGCACGCCGTAGTGGAACGCGAAAAGCTTCGCGGCGTCGCCGCCAAGCGACTTTTCCAGTTCCCCGGAACTCCAGACGTAGAACGCCCCTTCCGCCTTTTCGTCCGGCCTCGACGGATCGGCGGCACTGTCTGCGTCTTCCGCCGAATAGAACCGCCCGTCGGGCGACGTCAGGTCGCGCAGCACATACTCGCAGATCTCCCTCGCGACGTCGGCGTACTTCGCCTCGCCCGTGATCTGATACGCGTCGAGGTAAACGCCGGCGAGCTGCGCCTGGTCGTACAACATTTTCTCGAAGTGCGGCAGGAACCACCGCTCGTCGGTGCTGTAGCGGTGGAAGCCGCCGCCGAGGTGATCGCGGATCCCGCCGGCGGCCATGGCGTTCAGTGTCTTCAAGACCATGTCGCGCGCCGCGGCGTCGCCGGATCGGTGGTGGTAGACGAGCAGGAAGTTCAACTCGACCGGCGTCGGGAATTTCGGGGCCGTGCCGAAGCCGCCGTTCGTGGCGTCGAAGCGCTTGGCGAAGCCCTGGTACGCCCGATCGAGCAACTGCCGCTCGACCGCGGCGCCCTGCTCGGCGTTGATCTGCGTGAGTTGGCCGAGTTGCTTCGTCGCGTCGTTCGCGGCCGCCTCGACGCCCTTGCGGTCGTTCGCCCAGGCCTCGGAGATCTTCGCCAGCACGCGCTTGATCCCGGGTAGGCCGCCCTTGTCTTCGACCGGGAAGTACGTCCCGCCGAAGAATGGCTTGAGGTCCGGCGTCAGAAACACGTTCATCGGCCACCCGCCGGAGCCGGTGCTCGCGCTGACGTACGCCATGTAGACGCGGTCGACGTCCGGCCGCTCCTCGCGATCGACCTTGATCGGCACGAACTGCTCGTTCAACACCTTCGCAACCGCATCGTCGCTGAATGCCTCGCGCTCCATCACGTGGCACCAGTGGCAGGTCGAATATCCGACCGACAGGAAGATCGGCTTGTTCTCCTTCTTCGCTTTCTCGAACGCCTCCTGGCCCCACGGGAACCAGTCGACCGGGTTGTGCGCGTGCTGCAACAGGTACGGCGACTTCTCCTTCGCGAGCCGGTTCGTGAACTTCGGCTGCGTCGCGGGCGGGGCGTCGGTCAGTAATTCCTTGGCCTCCTCGGCGTGGATCGGTGGCGATGCTGGAAGCAGAACGAGGGCCGCAGAGGCCGCGGCGACGATCAGCGGTAAACAGGAGCGCATCGCGACCATTCTATCACCGCGTTTTGCTGGAATGAGGGTGGCGATTGTCGATAGCCGCAGGGCAACGCCCTGCGCGTCTGCGTTTCGATCGCGCATGAAGACGCGCAGGCCGTTGGCCTGCGGCTATGCGCTAGCGTTCGCTACTCGTAGCGAACGACGGAATGCACGTCGTGCGGCATGACCTTCGTGCGGCCTTTGAGGAATGCCAGCTCGATCATCACGGCGATCCCCGCGACCTCGCCGCCGAGTTGTTTGACGAGGTTGACGCAGGCCTTCATCGTGCCGCCGGTGGCGAGGACGTCATCGACGATCAGCACGCGCTGGCCGGGCTTGATGGCATCGGCGTGCATCTCCAGCGTGTCGGTGCCGTACTCCAATTCGTAGCTCATCGACACGACTTTGAACGGCAGCTTCTTCGGCTTGCGTACGACCTGAAAGCCCGCCGAGATCGCACACGCGACGGCCGTCCCGAAAATGAACCCGCGGCTCTCGGCGCCGACGACCACGTCGATGCCCTTCCCGCGAAACGGGTTGGCCAGCAGTTCGATCGACAGCGCGAGGCCCTGTGGGTCGGCCAGCAGCGGAGTGATGTCGCGGAACAGGACGCCGGGCTTCGGAAAGTCGGGGATTTCGCGGATGAGCTTCTGGAGGTGGCCGACCGGGTCTTGCATGGCCGCGAGTCTAAGAAAAGCGGTGGCGGAAAACCAATTCGAACATGAAACGACGTAGGGTCCGCTTTGGCGGACCAGTTACTTCGGACGGGGGGGCCCGAATAACCGGTCCGCTGAAGCGGACCCTACGACGCTTTTTGAATGGTTGCGCTCTGCTACTCGTCCAGCCCCGGGTTCATCGTCCGGCGGAGCTTGTCGAGCGCTTCGTGCTCGATCTGGCGCACGCGTTCGCGGGTCAGGCCGATGCGCTGGCCGATCTCCTTCAGCGTCATCGGATCCTCACCTTCCAAGCCGTAGCGGAGCTTGAGGATCGTCGCGCTGCGCTCGTCGATCTCGTCGAGCAGGTGCTCGAGCCGGCTGAGCTGGTCGTTGCCCTCGACCTCGATGTCCGGGGTCGGGTTGTGCGTGTCGGCGACGAGCTCGTTGATCGTGATCTCGCCGTCGTCGCTGCCCGACTGCGTCGGCGAGCCGTAGGCTTTCACGGCTTTGCGGATGATCTTGAGCTTCTTGGGGCTCAGCTTCATGTGCATCGCCAGCTCGTCGGTGCTGGGCAGGCGGCCGATCTTGTCCTCAAGTTCGCGGGTGGCGACCTTGAGCTTGCTCATCATCTCGATCATGTATGCCGGGATGTGGATCGGCTGGACCTGGTTGATCAGGGCCCGCTTGATCGCCTGCTTGATCCACCAACTCGCGTACGTGCTGAACCGGGCGCCGTTATCGGGGTCAAACCCCTCGACGGCCTTCAGTAGCCCGATGTTGCCTTCCTCGATGAGGTCCGGCAGCGAGAGGCCGCGGTTGGAGTAGTGCTTCGCGATGTTGACGACCAGGCGGAGGTTGGAGCGAACCATGCGCTCGCGGGCCGCGAAATCGTTCTCGTGGATGATCTTCCGTGCCAGCGCCTTTTCCTCGTCGGCGGTCAACAACTTGGAGTCGTTGATCTGCTTGAGGTAGAGCTGCAACCCGTTTTGAACTGCGGTCGTCGTTGACATCAGTGCTCCCGTCTCCACTTCTATGGGACCCTGCGTCACTGGCAGCGTCCCTGGCTGGTGGTTGGATCGACGGGGGCAGGGGCGCGGATAAGGGAATCGGGATCGGCAACGCGCGGTTCACGTCCGAGAAAACGCTACGTTGGGAGACAGATACGGTTGTTCCGTCTGGGTGGGCGCGGGCACGTCGGATAACGCGCAAAGAGAAAGGGTCGTCCCGAAACGGGACGACCCTTTGTTCTCTCTTACGTCAGGGGAAGCAGCGGCACTGAAGTGCCACTGCCGTGGGATAAGGGAATTACTCCTTGTCCTTGCCGAGCTTGAGGTCCCCGAGGCCGGCGCCGATGCCGCCGCCTTCGAGACCACCACGGAGGCCCTTGCGCTCCGAACGGACAGAGCGCTCTTCTTCGCGCTTCTGCTCTTCCGCGGCCCAGGCGGCACGCTTGAGCGACAGGCCGATCTTCCGCTCGTCGCTGTCGACGCGGAGGATCTTGACCTCGACCTCCTGGCCGACCTTGACCATGTCCTCGGGCTTCTCGACCTTGTGGTCCGAGATTTCCGAGATGTGCAGCAGGCCTTCCAGGCCCGGCTCCAGTTCCACGAACACGCCAAAGTTGGCGATCTTCGTGACCTGGCCGCGGACGACCATGCCCGGGCGGTAGTTGGCCGGGATGACCGTCGTCCAGGGGTCTTCCTGCATCTGCTTCAGGCCCAGCGCGATGCGCTGCTTTTCCTGGTCGACGCTGAGGACCACCGCCTGCACGTCCTCGCCCTTCTTGAGGATTTCGGACGGGTGGCCGATCTTCTTCGTCCACGAGAGGTCGGAGACGTGGAGCAGGCCGTCGATGCCTTCCTCGATCTCGACGAACGCGCCGTAGTTGGCGATGTTGCGGACCTTGCCGCTGACCACCGAGCCCGGCGGGTACTTCTCGGCGACGCGCTCCCAGGGGTTCTCCTCGACCTGCTTCATGCCGAGGGAGATCTCCTGCTTGTCCTTGTTGATCTCCAGGACCTTCACGTGAACCTTCTGGTTCTGCGTGACGACCTCGCTCGGGTGGTTGATGCGCTTGGTCCAGCTCATCTCGGAGATGTGCACCAGGCCCTCAACGCCTTCTTCCAGCTTGCAGAAGGCGCCGTACGACATGATGTTGACCACCTCGGCCTCGTGAACGCTGCCGACGGGGTACTTGGCTTCGATGTTCTCCCAGGGCGAAGCGTCCTTCTGCTTCAGGCCCAGGGCGATCTTTTCCTTGTCCTTGTCGATCGACAGGACCTTGACCTCGACCTCCTGGTCGATCTTGAGCATCTCGCTCGGGTGGTTGATCCGGCCCCACGACATGTCGGTGATGTGGAGCAGGCCGTCGATGCCGCCGAGGTCGATGAACGCGCCGAAGTCGGCGATGTTCTTGACCGTGCCCTTGACGAGCGTGCCGACCTGGATCGTCTCGAGGGTCTTGCGCTTCATCTCCTCGCGCTGGACCTCGATCATCTTGCGGCGGCTGATGACGATGTTGCGCCGCTCTTCGTCGATCTTGAGGATCATCGCGTCGATGTTGCGACCGATCCAATCGCTGATCTCGCCCGGGCGACGGATGTCGACTTGCGAGGCGGGGAGGAACACCGGCACGCCGATGTCGACGAGCAGGCCGCCCTTGATCTTCTTGGTGACCTTGCCGGAGACGGGGTCGCCTTCCTTCTTGGACTTCATGATGGCTTCCCAGTTGATGATGCGATCAGCCTTTCGCTTGCTGATCTTCACCAGACCGGTGTCGCCCTCGACGTCCTCCAGCAGAACCTTGACCTCGTCGCCAATCTTGACCGCGTCGGGATCGTCGAACTCGCTGCGCTCGAGGATGCCTTCGCTCTTGAGCCCCAACTCGACGACAAAGTCGTCGCCGGCCACGCTGCTGACGCGGCCCTTGATGATGGCGCCGGGGGAGAAGTCCTGCGCCTCGTCTTCCTTGATCAGCTTGCCCAGGTCCGGGTTGGCGTCACCGAGCGCGGTCGCGACTGCGGAATCCACCTCTTCGTCCAGGCTGCCGAGTGAGTTGATGAGATTGAAATCGACCATGGGAACCGTTAGGGGCGTGATCCCGCGTGACCGCGGTTCGCCCGACCTTTGTAAGACGTGGCCCGTAAGAAAATAGAACGCCGACGACCACGTTTCGCCGGCGTGCCAGACCGAGTTAGCCCGTGGGCGGAACGTCCGCGCAGGGGGAATCGCCAATTGTAAGGGAATCAAGGGATTGCGACAAGCACGTCGGTAGACCGTCAAGGCGGGGCAGAGTAAAACGGATTACCGGGGCGAGGCGCACGTCAGGAGACGGGATGTCGAAGCGGCTAGTCTGTGGCCTGCTGGTGGCAGTGACTGTGGGGGTGTCGCCGCTTTGGGCTGACGAAAAGCCCGCCAACAAGCCTACCCCGGCCGCCGATCAACCCAAGGACAAGCCACCGGCCGATCCCCAATCGCCCGACGAGATCGCCGTCCGCAACGTGCTGAAGACGCTCGCCAAGGCGCTTCAGGGCGGCGACCGCGATCAGATCCGCAAGGTCATCTACGCCGGCAACCCCACCGAACAGAAGATGGTCGACGCCATGGCCGGCATGGCCACGGCCATCGCGAAGTTGAACAAGGCCGCGGCGAAGGCGTTTGGCGAGGAGCAGGCCAAGGCCCTTACCGGCGACCTCGGCGCGGAACTGACCCGCATCGACGAGGCCAAGGTTTCCATCGACGGCGACACCGCCACCGTCGTTTACAAGCCCGGCGAGCCCGCCCCAAAGCAGACCGACCTGGCCAGCGCCGACCCCGCCGCACCGCTTCAACTCGTCAAGGTTGATGGCCGCTGGCAGGTGCCGATGGCAAAGCTCAGCAAGGGCGCCACGCCCGAACAGATCGAGCAGCGGCTGTCCGACGTGGAAGTGCAGACGAAGGTGGTCGCCGACATCACGACGGAGATCACCGAGGGCAAGCACAAGAACGTCGACGCCGTCGCCGAAGCCTGGCAGGCCAAGGTGATGCAGGCCCTCACGCCGCCGCGCAAGCCGCCGGACGCGAAGGGCGGCAATGAGGGCGGCAAGGCAACGGCTGCACCGCCGAAGCCCGAAAAGTGATGCCGGGTTGAATCACCGCTGAAGATGACGCGTGTCATCCCGAGCGAAGCGAGGAATCCAGGAGTCGATCGCTGTTCGACTCAGGATCCCTCGTCGTTTCGTTCCTCAGGATGACGGGTGCGGTTGGGGTAGCTCTACGCCTTTTTCTTATCCACCGGCACCTTGTAAAAGCCCGCCTCGCAGCCGCGGACGAACTGCTCCACGCAGGCCTTCAGGTCTTCCCAGCGCTGGCGGATGTTCACGGCCTCGTCGGGCTGGATGCCCGGCACCTTCTCGAGCGATTCGGTGATCGTGTCGAGCAGTTCGCTGAACTCGCGCACCATACCGCGCGTTTCGGAGAAGATGTTCTCGTCGAGCGTCTTCGCCGGGTGCGGCAGCGTCGGGTTGGCGATGAAGAACCCGCCGGCGTTGTTGCAGAGGTAGCGGATCAGGCCGATGTCCTTGGTGATCTCATACATCTCGCGGACGCGGTCGAGCGGATTCTTGGCGCCGCTGGCGTCCGGGTCTTCGGCGTTTTCCGGCGGCTCGCACCACTTGTAGACCAGCGCCGCCGACACCTTTAGTGCCGCCGCCACCGCCTTCACCCCCGGTTCTTCGGTCGCCTGACGGATCACTTCGTAGGATTTCATGGGCGGGGATTGTAACCGGGAACACGGCGGGTGTAGATTCGCCTCGCCTCCGCCGAAGGGCTGGAGCACATCGCGGGGTGGAATGCTTCGCAGACTGCTTTACGAGTGGGCGTTGGTCGCGTGCCTGACGCCGTGCGTGATCGCGGCCGTGCTCGCGGCGCTGACAATCCGCGCTGGCACTATCGGGACGTTTCGCCTCGGGTCGGCAACGGACCTACGCTTCGCGGGCACCATGGCCGAGATCCGGCACGTTTACGAGTTCCGGGTGGCGCCCGCCGTTCCGAGCCACAAGTGGGACGCGACGAGGCAAGCGCTGGGCCAGGCGGAATCGCCGGTGCCGGACGGCTGGGCGAGGCTCGGGGCGACGTTCGAACGCAGGCTCATGCGGGGCTATTTCGAGCAGCGGCTTCCCGCGACGATCTCGCCCGCGCGATACTGGCTGCTGCGTCTGCCGCTGTGGCCGCTCGCATTGCCCGGGGTCATCGTCACACCCCTCACGGTCCTCCGGTGGATCAGGCGGCGTCGCGACGCCAGGCGCCGCGGGTTTACCGTCACCCCTGGAGCACCCGCGCATCGGCCGTGACCATCGCTACACTCTCGGTGTGGCCCAGACCAAGCACGAAATCCAATCCCTCCTCGCCGAGGCCAATTCCCACCCGCGTCACCGGTTCGGCCAGAACTTCATGATCGACCAGAACCTCGTCCGGCTGGTTGCCGAGGCGGGGCAGTTGACCACGAATGACTTGGCGGTCGAAGTGGGGCCGGGCACGGGCACCCTGACGGATGAACTGCTTGCCCGTGCCGGCCGGGTCGTGTCCGTCGAAATCGACAGAGACCTTGCCGCGCTCCTGCGGCGACAACTGGCCCATCGACAAACGTTCACACTCGTGGAGGGCGATGCCCTCGCCGGAAAGCACGGGTTGAACGCCGATTTGCTCGGGTGCATCCGGGCCGCACGCGGCGAGGGCCGCCTGGCGAAGCTGGTTGCCAATCTGCCGTACAACATCGCTTCGCCACTCGTGATCGAACTGCTGATCGAGGGCGTCGAAGTGCTGGCGTTCACTGTCCAGAGAGAAGTCGCCGACCGACTGCGCGCCGGTGCGGGGGGCGACGCGTACGGGCCGCTGACCGTGATGGTGCAGATGCTCGGCCGGGTCGAGATGCTACGGACGCTGCCGCCGCAGGCGTTCTGGCCGGCGCCGAAGATCGACTCGGCACTCGTGCGGGTCACGCGGGAAAACAAGCTAGGCGGCACCGAACGTGTGCGCGCGTTCGGCGAGTTCGTCCACAAGGTGTTTTCGTTTCGACGCAAGACGCTGCGGAAGGCGCTCTCGCAGGCGGACTACGACAGTGCACGAGTACTCGACGCGACCGGATTCGACGGCCAGCTCCGCCCGGAAACGTTCACGCCGCAGCAGTTTCTTCAGATGTTTGACGCGGCGATGACGACAAAGCCGTGAGCCCGTCGCGACGGATCGCCGCCGGAAGAAGCAACCCGGCCACCAGAAGCACAATCGCGCAGGAGCTGTACACGTTGCTCGAAAGGTGATGTGCCCGCTGGAACTCTGGCGTCTCGCGCATATCTTCGGCGACTAGCTTCTGCACCCGCGGCGTGACAAGCGTCGTCTCCGCCACCGCGATGCACGTGGCCAACGCAAAGATCGCGAACAGCACCATCTTCAACCCCTGCCGGTTCGCCAACCACCACGCCGCCGTTCCAAGTAAAGCCATCGCCGCGAAGACGAGCTGCATTTTCTCGAACACGGGGAACAGTCGCTGCGCAAAGTCTCCCTGCTGCGCCCGCGAATAGCCTGGCGTGGTGAAGATCGTCCCCAGAACGGCGAACAGCGTCCCCAGTCCGCCGAGCCAGAACCCCCAGGCAAGAGTCACTACGGTTGCCGCGATCGTCTTCATCAACGGAGTATACGCCTGGCCGGGCGCGCGGGGGTTGCCGTGTCGGCCGCGCGAGTTACTTACCCGCTTCGATGTTGAGGCTGATTGGCACCCCGAGGAATTTGAGCAGGCTGGTGTCTTCGAAAAGGCCGAACTCCGCCACGCGACGGGCAGTACGAAACCCGGCCCTGGCGAGGTACTCGATCGCAAACTCGTGGGTCAGGCCGACGCGGTGAAAATCGTCCGCGTCCACTTGCCCCCCGAACATCATGCGCATCACGTGAAATCGCTGAGCGCCGTCGAGGCTCGGCTCGACGAACAGCCGGCACAGGATTTCCAGGTCGGGCACGCTGAAGAGGAAACGCCCCTCTGGCACGAGCACGCGATGGACTTCCTTCCACGCCCGCAGCAGCACGTCGCCGCCATAGGCCAGATGCTCATACACGTGCGACGCGTATAGCTCGGTCACCGACCCGTCCGCAAACTGGGACAGGTCAGCGCAGTCGCCGACGTAGTCGACCACGCCCGGATGAGGCTGGATGTTCAGGATCTTCCACCCCGGCTTGACCTGCTTGCCGCCGACATGAAGGCGAAGGGGAACGGCGTTCCCGGCTTTTGGCGCAGCGCTTCCAGTCATGGCCGCAATGATACCTCGCGAGGCAATTGTGAAGCGGTCACGGAAACAACCCCTTCAACCGACACGCCTCCGCCACCCGGCTGATGGCGATCGTATAGGCGGCGGTGCGGTAGTCGCAGTCGGCTTCATCGGCCTTGGCATTCACCTCGTCGAAGGCGCGTTCCATGACCTTCTGCAGTTCGTCCTGGACCCGTTTGCGGTCCCAGAAGAAGTTGTCGAGGCCCTGGACCCACTCGAAGTAGCTGACGGTGACACCGCCGGCGTTGGCGAGGATGTCGGGGAGTACGGTGATGCCGTTCTCGCGGAGGATGGCGTCGGCGTCTGGCGTGGTGGGGCCGTTGGCGCCTTCGACGACGATCTTCGCCTTCACGTGTGGTGCGACATCGGCGTCGATCGTGTTCTCCATCGCGCAGGGGGCGAGCACGTCGCACTCGCAGGTGAGCAACTCTTCATTGGAGATCGCGTCGCCGCCGGGATAGCCGTTGAGCGTGCCGGCCTCCTTGTAGAAGGTTCCAGCCGCTTCGATGTCGACACCCGCCTCGTCGTAAACGCCGCCGCCTTTTTCGCTGATCGCGATGACCGTCGCGCCGCGATCATCGAGCAACCGGGCGGCGTGGTAGCCGACGTTGCCGAAGCCCTGCACGGCCACCCGCGTGCCGGTGAGCGTCTTTCCCTGCGTGTCGAGGAACTTCCGCAGCACGTTCATCACGCCGCGACCGGTCGCCTCCTCGCGGCCGACGGACCCGCCGATGCTCACCGGCTTGCCCGTCACGACGCCGAGCGCCTGGTAGCCGACCATCATGCTGTAGGTATCGAGCACCCACGCCATGATCTGCGCGTCGGTGCCGGCGTCGGGCGCGGGGATGTCGTGGTTCGGGCCGATGACCGGCAGAAGCTCCGCGGTGTATCGCCGCGTCAGTCGCTCCTTTTCGCCGAGCGACAGCTTCTTCGGGTCGCACACGACGCCGCCCTTGGCGCCGCCGAACGGAAGTCCGACGAGGGCGTTTTTCCACGTCTGGAGCATGGCGAGTGCCATGACCTCGTCCTGATTGACGTGCGGGTCGTAGCGAATGCCGCCCTTGAACGGCCCCAGCGCGCCGTTGTGCTGGCAGCGGTAACCCGTGAAGACCTGTATCCGCCCGTCGTCCATCTTGATCGGACACGACACCGTCAGCACCCGCCGCGGCGAAGATAACAACGCCCGCCAGTGCGGGTCGAGATTCATCGTCTGGTAGACGGTGTCGAAATAGCGGTGGGCGTTATGCCAGAACGGCGAATGCTTGTTCGCGTGCGGCGCGAGGCGGTCGGTGCGTTCATGCATGAGAGGAGAGATTAAACACGGAGACCACGGAGTGCACGGAGAAGGAGTGCGGAATTAAATCACCCGCCGCACAATCCCGCCGTCAACAGCTTGACGTTGAAGTTGATGAGCAGCCCGACTCGCTTACCGCTGATGCGGAGGTATGTAAGTAACTGGGCTTCGTGGATTGGGAGGAGCTTCTCGATTGCTTTGAGCTCAACCAGGACTGTGTTCTCGACGATCATGTCGATCCGATAGCCGCAATCCACTCGAACACCTTTGTACTCGATTGGTAAGGCCACCTGCCGCTCGACGCGCAAGCCACGCAACGTGAGCTCGTGAACCAGGCACGCTTCGTAAGCGGACTCCAGCAATCCGGCGCCAAACTTTTTGTGCACCTCGATGGCGCCGGCGATAATCTGCTCCGTAATCTCCGCGGCGACCAGCATCGAATCGTTCTCCGTGCCCTCAGTGGTCTCCGTGTTTAATTCTCCTACCTCGACTGGCGGCGGATCGTCATGTCGAAGTTCTTCACCATCGAGCGGTACATCGACCAGACGACGGCGGTGTAGGCGCCGACGGCGACGACGGTGAAGGCGCACATGAGGAAGCGGGCGCCGCCGGAGTTGTCGATCTGGCCGGGGTTGGGGTTGAAGACGCCGCCGGCGAACTGGTAGGGGTCGATGAGGATCGTCAGGATCGTGAAGGGGCTGAAGCTGCCGATGACCACGCCGATCTCGTTGCCGCTGCCGGACAGCACGGTGTAGCCGCACCAGCCGAGCGCCGCGCACACGCCAACCACGATCCCGACGCTGGTCATGACGGCCATCACGGTCGTACGGCAGCGGAGCGACATCTGCATGCCGACGATCGCGGCGAACGAGGTCACGATGATGAGCATCCCGGGCATCAGCACGACCGCCTCGGGTAGGACGATCCACTTGAAGTTGGGGTCGTCCCAGAAGGTCGTCCGGCGCCAGAAGTCGTAGACGATGAACAGCAGCACGCTCACGACCGGCACCATGATCAGCGGCAGCACGAAGCTCACCAAGCCGCGTAGCTTGCCCCAGATGTAATAGCGGCTCGTGATCGGACTCGTGAGCAGGATGTCGAGGGTGCCGTCTTCCTTCTCGCGCGTGACGGTCGACGCGGCGGCGTTGGTGACGATCAGTAGGATGACCGCGAACTCCACGATTACCATGCCCAGCAGGAACGAGCGCACGGACGTGTCGTTCATCAGCCGCGGGATCTCGCTGACGACCAGCGTCGCCCAGACGGTCTGCGAACTGACCGGCGCCAGCGAACTGGGAGGACGGCGGCCGGGGGTATTCGCAGCGGCGGGAGCGCCGAGCTTCTTCTCGGTTGCGACGACGGCGTACTTGCCCCGCAGCTCTTCGAGCTGAATCGCGTTGCCGCCGTACTTGATCGAAACGTCCGGCGGCAGTCGAAACGTCCGGGGCTCGCCGGTCGTCGAGTAAACCGTGAGCAGGCCGGCCGACGCGTTGTACGACGTATCGTCGATGAACGTCTTCGGCTGGATGATCGTCGCGAATCGCCACAGCAGGATGATCGCCCCGATCACGCCGGCAGCCATGAAGCCGTAGCGGAGGGTCGTCGCACGGGCGGCGGACGCCTTGGTCTTGGCCTCGCGCCAGGCGATCGGGTTGGCCCAAACGTAGCGGGGCTTGCGGGTCTGGTCGCCGCGGGTGATGCGCAGCTTCTTCAGGATCGCGGTCTTGAAGCTCGTCGTCGACTGCGCCAGCCGGCGGAGCAGCGCGATCGACGGCGTCACGAGCACGAAGCTCAGCAGGAACATGAAGCTCGTGTAGAACTGCGCCGGGTGGCTCAGATAGGTGCCGATCGGCCAGCCCCGGAGGTCCGCCGGGAGCGCGAGGATGTCGGGCGGCGTGTAGTGCGGGTCGTTGAAGATCGCCTCGAGGGCGAGGAACGGGTGCATGCCCGTCAGCCAGCTCGTCGTGCTGACGGAGCCGTCGACCAGGGTGATGTGGAGCTGCGGGATCTTGTCGAGCAGATAGCCGCCGACGAGGTAGATAACGATGAACAGGTAGAAGCTGAAGATTGTCCGCCGCGTGCCGACCTTGAACACCGCGATGGCCATCGCCAGCGCACCCGTGACGAAGGCGGTGGCTGCTGCGATGCCGAAGCTCTGTACGATGCTCTTGATGGCGACGCCGCCGAAGATCTGCGTGATCGAGAAGACCGGGATGCCGCTGATCAGCAGCGCGACGACGAAGAACAGGCGACTCAGCAGCGAGCCGAGGACGATCTGGCCGTTCGTCAGCGGTGTCGACAGCAGGATGTCGTACGTCTGGCTGTCCTTCTCCTGAGTGATGGCGCCGGCGGTGAAGATCGGGGCCAACAGCGAGACGAGGCCGAGCTGCAGGTAGCTCATCCGCTGGAAGATCGCGGCGCTTTCCTTCGCCAGGGCCGACAGGTCCGTGCCCGCCGTGCTGCTCCCGCTGCTCATGAGCGAGAAGATCACGAGGAACACGAGAAGCCCGAGGTACCCGCAGCGGATGAACAGGTCGCGCCGGCGTTTCCCGCCCGATTCGACGACGCGGAGCAGGATGGGATTGGCCGGGATGAGCCGCCAGGCGTAATCGAGGAAGCCGAGCTGCGGCCCGACGCCGGCGACTTTGGCAATGGGCAGCGTCGCGCCGAGCACACCGCCGGCGAGCGCGAGCCCCGCGACGAGCAGTGCGTTGCGCGAAACGATCAGGCCGATCAGCGCGCCGACCAGCGTGAAGGCGAGGATGAGGGGGCCGCGTTTGTTCATTGCGGTGGCACGTGGGAAACGGGGCGTCCTTCGCTCGAACCTTTAGTCGCGATTCGGATCGTCCCACGCGGCTTCGTCCCGCGAGGTGTGATAGACGGCAAGCACGTCAATTTGATTCGCGAGGACCTCAAAGTAAACGTGGTATGGAAACCGGTCACAAAGCGCTCTCCTGATGCCACGTCGCGCCTCCGGGCAACTCATTGGTCGCGTTCGAGCGACATCGATGGCTCGCTGCACGTCGTCGAGAAACGCAACCGCGAGCGACACGCTTACGCGAGCATACCAGTCGCCGGCGGCTTCAATGTCACGATCGGCGCGCCGCGATATCGAAAACGCGAGCATTAGTAGCGCGCCCGCAGGCGCGCGATCGCCTGTTCTCCGGGGATCATTTCGGCATTGCCGGCACGATATTCGTCAATTCGCTTGTCCAAGTCGTCTTTCTGTGCCGGTGTGAGCGGCGCGTCAGGCGGCGGGCCGATCATGTCGCCCAGCACGCCCCAGAGCTCGATCTGCTCGGCGAGCGGCAATCGCTTGGCTTCTTCAATTATGTTTTGCAGCGTCATGGCGGTTCTCCCAGCGATCTTATTGCACCATGCCCTTCGTCAACCGCATGAACGCCGTTTCGAGGTTCACTTCCTCTTCCTTCAGCAGCGTCAGGTGATATCCGGCGGCGATCAGGCTGTGGGGGACGAAGGTGTAGTCTTCGACGCCGGACTTCAGGCTGACCTCGAGAAAGCCGTTGTTGGCGGCGACGTTTTCGACGTTGGGGTTTTGGCTGAGCAGGGCGGCGGCGAGCTCGCGCTCGTGCGGCGCGACGCCGACGTGCAGCACGGTGCCGACCTTTGCCTGGCGGACGATATCGGTCCACGGACCGCTGTAGAGCAGCTCGCCCTGTTCGATGATGCCGACCTTGTTACACAGGTCCTGCAGCTCCGGCAGGATGTGCGAGCTGATCAGGATGGTCTTGCCCATCCGCTGAAGCTCTTTCAGCAGCTCGCGCATCTCGATGCGCGCCCGCGGGTCCAGGTTGCCGGCGGGCTCGTCGAGCAGCAGCACCTTGGGGTCGTGCACGAGCACTCGCGCGATGCTCAGGCGCTGCTTCATGCCGCGCGAGAGGCCGTCGACGGGGGCATCGCGCTTGTAGGCGAGGTCGGTGAGTTCGAGGACGTCGTTGACGATCTTCGTGCGGCTGGCGCCGTTGATGTTGTAGGCCGCCGCGAAGAATTCCATGTACTCCTGGACGACCATGTCCTCGTAGGCGCCGAAGTAGTCGGGCACGTAGCCGATCAGCGGGCGGATCTGGCGGCTTTGGTAGCCGACGACGTAGTCGCACACGCGTGCCTCGCCCCAGGTCGGCTGTAGCAACGTCGAGAGGATCTTGATCGTGGTGGACTTGCCGGCCCCGTTGGGGCCGATGAAGCCGTAGCAGTCGCCCTCGTGGATCTCGAGGTTGAGGTTCGACAGCGCGACGAGCGTGCCGTAGCGCTTGGTCAGGTTGACGGTCTTGATCATCACGGCCATCGGGGCACGTCCTCTTGGCTCTGCGTCTCTGTCGCGATAGCAATCCGCGCGCGTGTTACTCGATTCGATCTACTTCGGTTCGCTGAACGTACCGGCCGGGGCCGTCGCCGGCTGCGTGGCAGCGTTGTCGGCGGCATCCTTAACCCAGGGCGGGGGCAGTTCGTTGCGCGCCAGCGGCAGGGCAAATTGATAGAACGTCGTGCCGCTCCCGGTCACGCGTTCGCCCTGCACTTCCATCGGAAACGGCAGCGGGCTGCTCGCCACGGCGGTCGGCTTGCCGCCGGTGGCGAGGATGACCAGTTGTCCCGACGCGACCAGCGTCGACACGTCGAACTCCCGCGTCGCACGTCGAACAATCTCAATCCGGTCAGCGCTGTCCTTGCTGTTCTCCCGCGGTCGGATGCGGTCGAACAGGCTGAGGATCGGGAACGAGCGGATGTACTCGCTGCGGGAGTCGTCGAACTGGTCGCTCACGCTCGACGACTTGAGGCCGCTGCACCACCAGGTCGCCCAATCGCTGCCAGTCACTGAGTTGATGGTGGACCGGATCGAGCGTTTCTTGCTGTCCGCGGGCGTCGCCGTATTGGGCTGGTTGTTGCCGCCCTCGGGGAGCGGGAGCCTCGCCACGTCATTCAACTTGAAACCGAGGTCGAGCGCTTGGCCCTGTGGCCACTCGGGTACGTAAACGGCGTAGTCGTCCGCCGTCCCCGTCGAGACTGTCTCTGGGTAGTGGAACACGAAATACACATTAGCCAAGTCCACACCGGTCCGGTTCACGAGCACGCCATTGATGAACCCGATGGATACCGGCTCCCGCTTCTTTCCGTCAGGGCCGGGCGGAGGCTGGAACTTCTTATCCGTTGGGACGAGGTGAGGTTTGTTGGCGACGTCGCCGGGCTTAACCTCGATGCCGCCGCTCAGGTTGCCGACCCATCGGGCGCCGAGCTTTTTCAGCGTACTGCGGTAGGGGATGCCCACGGAGACGGCGTCGGCGAGCGGGGTGTCGCGGACGGGAACCTCGTACTCGAGATACGCCGGGAAATCCGTCGCGCCGGACTGGTGCGCGGGGTGAAGCGAGTAGGGCGTTACATAGCTAACGGCGTCCTTGTCGTTGCCGAGGATCGACACCTGTTGCACGCCGTCGCGTGGGATGTACAGGCCGATGCGGCTGGTGATGGTCGCGTGCGACCGCGGCGTGCCGTCCTCGGCGGGGGCGTCGGCGAGCATGCGAACAAGGCTGACGTGGTGCACTTCCGGCTCGCCGCGCAGCACGAGCCGCACGACGCCGACGGTCAGCAGCGTTGCGCCCATCGCGCACACCGCGAAGATGGTCCAGCTCAGCTCCGTGCGCTTCTTCCCCGCCAGCACGAGGTACGCCACCGGCCCGGCGACCACCCAGTACCCGATGAAGAACACGCCGGCGAGGAACACCAGCCCGCCGGCACGGCCCTCGTGTTCCATGCCCCGCAACATCGCGGCGCCGATGTCGACCGAGGACTGGGCCGAGTATTTGTCCCTGTTTTTCTGCGCGAGATCCTTTTGGATGCTCTGTTCGCTCAAAGGGTCCTTCGTCGTCGTCGGAGGATCCCGAACTTCGTCGCCGACGCGCATGTCTGAGTTCGCCTGGCCCAACACCCTGTCCCACACGCGGGCCCATCCGCTAGATCCCGGGCCGGTCAGCGTCCGGTTGCCGAGATCCTGCGCCACCCACGCGACCGAGCCCGCGCCGACCGCGTGCCGCGCGAGCCACGGCGTGACGTCTTTCCCGTTGCCCGCCCAGTCGATCCACTCGTCAACGACCGCCCCGTCCTTGGCGCGGGCAGCTGCTACCTTGAACGGCCCCCGCTCCACGACGGAGCCCCATTTCTGCTGCTGCGCAAAAACGTCGGTCTTGTATGTTGCGAGGTCTTGGAGCGGAGTCAGATCCTTCCGATCCCGCACTTCCAGCGTCCACTCGCCCGCGGGGTTCTTGAGCTGGACGGGGAGCAGGTCGGCAAAGGCCTCGACCTTGAAACGCTCGATGGGCTGCGAGACGACGAGCCGCCCGCCGTTGCGGATGTATTCCGTCATCGCCGCCATCCGCCGTGACCCGCCGGCGGTCATCGTGCCGGCGTCGGCGTCGAGCCAGACGATCGCGTCCACCGCGTCGTAGCCGATCGAGTTTTCCGGAAGGTCGAACGGCGTCACGAGCACCGCGGCGATCCGCTCGTTGACGCCCACCGCGTCGGTGAACTCGCGGATCGCCGGCGCGCTGCGCGAGCCGGTGCCGTCGATCACGAACAGGACGAGCTTCAGTCCCGGCTGTGCGTTGAACCCCTGCCTCGGCGGGTCGAGGCTGGCGATCGGGTCTTGGATCCCGAGCTTCACGAGCGGCTTGCCGCTCTTCGTGCACAGGCGGACGTCCAGGGCCTTGTCGAGGTCGATCGCCGTCCCCTCCGGCAGCCCGCGCGGCTGGGCCAGGAAGTAAACCCAGAACTTCTCCTGCTTGCCCGGGTTGAGGACAATGTCACGCCGGAAGATGACCCGGTCGCGGTCGAGGTCTTCTTGGCGGACCTGAATCTGGTACTCGGCGGGGTCGCCGATGGTGGACGTGAGGTTGATCAGCACGGGCGTCCAGCCGTAGGGGCGGAACGTCTTGCCAAAGCCGATCTTCTCGACGAATCCGGTCGCCTGGCCGAACGCCGGGCTTGCCGAAATCCCGCCGAGCGTCAGGATGACGATCCCCACCAGGAAGGCACGCATCAGTGGCAAAAATACGCCCGGTGGGCGCAAGTTGCAATCGGGGGGATGGGGTGCACCGCAACGCACGTGGGGTCAACTCCGAAGGTGCGGAACACAAGGGACCGTTCATGCCCGTGCGCGAATCGACGGTCGCGCGCGCGTGCATCCGTCGCGTACACGGGATAAGGACGAAGAAGCCCTACAACCCTTTCACGCCCTGCGGCGGCTTTTCCCCCAGATACTTGCGCGCGACGGCGGCGGCGAGGTCGACGTCGTTGATGTTTGCCAGCGTACACAGCCACGCCAGCACGTCGGCGAACTCTTCCTCGATGTTCGCCCGGTCCTTGTTCCGCGCCAGCGCCCGCGCCAGTTCCCCGACCTCTTCCGTAAACCACATCCACGTCTTGGGCGTCCCCCGTTCCCTATCGGTCGCCTCGTATCGCTCGGAGATGTGCCGCTGGAAGGAGAATAGGCTCAGGTCGCGTGGGTCCATGTCCACATGATACGGGCAGCTCGCATTCGCGTGGCGCGGGCGCCTCGCCCGCGCCTGGTCTCTATCGGGGGAACGCGCGGGCGAGACGCCCGCGCCACGAGTCATGACCCGCCCGGCGGCGGTGTGGCGGGGGCGTCATTCGCCTTTCGCCTTGCCGCGAGATCCTGCAGTTCTTTGATCACCCGCTTTTCCCGTTCCAGCCCGGCGGTGTTGTTCGTCTTTTCATACGCGGTGGCGAGCAGTTCGTGGGCGGTGAGATCGTAGGGGTCGATGTAGACGGACTGCAGCGCGTATTCCGCCGCCTTGTCAGATTGGCCGGTCTCCTGATAGATGCGGGCGATCCGCTTGGCGTAGCGGTTGTCCTTGATCTCGACCTTATCGAGCGCGGCGAGGTGTTCGATCGCCTTCTCAGGCTGGTACACGCCTTTCAGTAGGTAGAGCCCGGCCAGCCGCTTGTGCGGCAGCTCGTCGACGGGGCGGAGCTTGCCGATCTCTTCCCATGCCTCGATGGCGTCTTCGAACTGCTTGTCCTTAATGAGCTCCTCGGCCTTTTTCTTCAGATCATCGACCTTCTTTGACGTCTCGTCGTCGTAGCCCCAGCCGGCCACCTGCTTTTCGCACCAGGCGAAAAAGTCCTTCTCGAACGCCGGGATCGACTTGCCCGTGATCTTCGGAAACACCTCTTCCATCCGCCCGGCGTTCTTGAACTCGTCGAGCATCTTGAGGATGGCCTCGTGGCCCCACTTCTCCTCGACGTACTTGCACACCCAAAACGACTGGGCATACGCCAGCTGGCGGTCGATCGGCTTCTTCGGGCGGACGAAGCCCCACGTGAGATTTTCCAACGTGAACAGTTCGAGCTTGTTCTTCTTGTGGACCGCCGAGTAGAGCATCGGCACCCACTCCCATCGCACCGGCGTGCGTTCTTCGAGCACCGCCAGGCCTTCGGTCATCCAGTGCTGGATGCGGTTGTCGGTGGCGCTGAGCGTCACCGTGTGGGTGTACTCGTGCCGCAGCACCTGGGCCCAGTTGTAGGTGCCCATCTTCTTGTCCGACGGGCTGGCCAGCGCGATGACCCGGCCGGTACTCGCGCCGACGGTGGGGATCCACGGCGCGCCGGTCGTGCGCACCGAGAACGCGTCGTGCGTCGGGAAGATCTCGATGATCGTCTTCTTCTCCGGCCGGCCGCCGAAGCTGGGGTCGTGCTTGTATTCCGAGCAGACCTTCTCGTGGATTGACTCCATGTAGTCGTTGAAGTAGTCGCCGATGATTGGGTCGGTGTCGCCGTCGTAGGTGACGATGAAGTGCGCGCTCTCCTTGCGGACGAATTTGCTCATGTCGTCGAGCAGGCGGAGGTAGTTCGTCGTGGCGACGTTGTAGTCGTCGAGCTTGTGGGCTTCGCCCAGCACCTCCCGGGCCAGGTCCTCGTCGCCGGACTGGGTGTAGAGCAGCCCCAGACCGTTGCGCGGCTCGGTCCACCACGGGGCGCGCTCGATGGCGACCTTGTACTTTTCCGCCGAGCGCGGGTATTGCCGCATTGCGCCAAGCTGCGAAGCCACCTCGGTGTACGCGGTGGCGTTGTCCGGGTCGACCTTGTCGACGCGGGCGAGCATTTCGCTCGTCTTCCCGTCCTCGAGCTGCAGCGCGTACGTCCCGGCCAGCAGGCCCATCGCTTCCAAGTTGTCCGGCTCGCCGCTGAGCACTTTCAGCAGCGGGGCCTCCGCGTCTTTCGGCCGGCGCTGCTGCAACAAGTTTCTCGCTTCGAGCAGGTCCGCGACGGTCGACTCCGGGTTGACCTTTCGGATCGTCTCGACGGCTTCGTCGCCGCCGTCGAAGTTGAACCGGTCGATCGCGATCAGGCCGATCAGCCGCAGCGCCTCGGCGTCGTTGGGGTTGGCGTCGAGCGCCTTCTCCAACTCCTTGAGCGCCTCACCCTTGTCGTCGTGCCACACGAAATACTCGGCGGCGGCGACGTGGGCGGGCCAGTACTCGCGGTCGATCTGGTCGTACGCCTTCACGAACATGCCGAGGAGCACGTTGTGGAGGTTTTTGTTCTTGCGATACGCCTCGGTGAGCTGTGAGGCACGGTCGATGGCCCGTGCGATGGTGACGACGTTCTCGGCGCTCTGGAACACCTTGTCGCCCTGCACCGACTGCCACTTGCCGAGGTAGTCCTGCGGCTCGGCGACGAACCAGCCGTAGGCCTTCTTCGCCGATTCGAGGTCGCCTAGCCGCTCGCAGATGGTGCCCAGCAGGTAATGCCCGGCGATCGAGCCGGGGTGGTCCGCGAGGGTCGTGTCGAGCAGCCTCTTCGCCTCGGCCGGTTTGCCGGAATCGGCCAGCACCTTCGCCCGACGGACCATGATCTCCGGCTTCTCCGCGACGGAGGGATCGGACAGGACCTGGATCGCCTGCGGATATCGGCCCAGCGCGCTGAGGCTGTCGGCACGAATCATCGCGATTTTCGGCAGCTCTTCGGGCTTGGGGTCCTTGTACTTCCCGAGCGTGATGAGCGAGAGCTTGTAGCGGCCGGTGAACGACTGGAGGCGGGCCTTGTCGAAATCGTTGAAGTAGCTCGGGTACTTCTGCTCGGGTAGGTCTTCGGGGACGAAGCGCTCGATCCACTTGTGCGGGACCGTGTCGCGGACGAAGTCGACGGCGTGAGCCGCCGATGAGACCGCGGCCAGCGCCGTCGCGAACGAAACGATTCGCCGTGCAAGATGGGGCATGGACGTTACCTTAGACAGCCGAAGGCCGCGGGAGTTCAACGTGCCGCGGTCATTATAGCGCCTTCTCCCTCTCCCATGTACCGGCACGGGAGGGGAGGTCACCATGGCCGAACTCCGCAACTTCGTCGGCAACGTCGAGGCCTTTCCCGTCCTGGGTAAGCTCGAATTCTTTAACCACGCCGGCGTGACCGTGCTGCCGCACGCGGCGGCCGAGGCGATCCGCAAGTATGCGGAGCAAGCCGAGACCACCGCCTATCTCGGCGCCGGCTGGTACGCCGACATCGAGCGTCTGCGGGTTGCGACGGCCAACCTCATCAACGCGGGCAAGGACGAGATCGCGTTCGTGAAGAACACGAGCGAGGGGATCAGCATCGTTGCCAAGGGCATCGACTGGCAGTGGGGCGACCGCATCGTGACCACCGCCGTCGAATACCCGGCCAACATTTACCCGTGGATGGAGGTCGTCCGCAGCCACGGCTGCAACCTCGTGATGGTGGCCGAGGAAACCGACAAGGCCACCGGCGCGCGTCACGTGCCGCTGGAGAAAGTCCTGGACGCCGCCAAGCACCCGAAGACGCGGCTGGTGACGATCTCGCATGTCGAATTCGCCAGCGGGCAGCGGCACGACATCGCCAAGATTGGCGCGTTCTGCCGCGAGCGGAACATCCTGCTCTGCGTCGACGCGATCCAGTCGCTCGGCGTGCTGCCGGTCGACGTGAAAGCGATGAACATCGACTTCCTCGCCGCCGACGGGCACAAGTGGCTGCTCGGCCCGGAAGGGGCCGGCGTTTTCTATTGCCGCAGTGAGCTCATCGAGCGCATGCGGCCGCTGATGATCGGCTGGATGAACGTCGTCGATGCGATGGACTACGGAAAGTACAACTACACCCTCCGCGCCGACGCCGGCCGCTTCGAGTGCGGCACGCACAACATCGCCGGGCTGCTGGCCCTCAAGGCGTCGGTGGAACTGTTCAATGCGATCGGCGTCGGGATGATCGCCCAGCGCGTGCGCGAGCTGACGGACCGCCTGATCGGCAGCCTCGGCGCGAAGGGTTATTCGATCCTCAGCCCGCGCGACAAGTGGCAGTGGAGCGGGATCGTCAGCTTCGCCGCGAAGAACCCGGACGACCACGAGCGGATCTTCCAGGCGCTCCGCCGCGAGCACCGCACCGAGATCGCCACGCGAGAGGGTCGGCTGCGGGCGTCGCCGCATTTCTACAACACCGAGCAGCAGATGGACCGGCTGGTCGAGCATCTTCCGGCGCAGTGATGTGCCTCACTTCTAAATGAAGTTTTTGTTCGCTGTATGGTCGTCTTGAAACCCGACACAAATTTCGGCTAAGGTGCGCCGCGGGTACTTGAGGGAACGAACCGTCCGGGCAACGGAAGCCACGCCATGTCGGTCGATACTGCTCAACTCAGCCGCCGCGAGCGGCAGATCATGGACGTGGTCTACCACTACCCCGGCGGCGCCACGGCCACCACCGTCTACAAGGAAATGCCCGACCCGCCGACGCGAACGGCGGTGCGCACCTTCCTCCGCATCCTCGAAGAAAAAGGCTACGTCGAACACCGCAAACAAGGCCGCGAGTTCGTGTACCGGCCCACCAAGCCCCGTGGCATCGAAGGCCGCCACGCGCTGCGGCACGTGCTGCAGACGTTCTTCGACGGATCGCTCGAACGCGCCGTCGGCGCGTATCTGAGCGGACCGGGGCCGAAGCCGACCGCTGAAGAATTGAAGCGGCTCGCCGAGTTGCTCAAGGACGCGAAGAAGTAGGCGAGCCGAGGACGAAGTCGGCCGACGCTTCCGTCGCAAAGTACACGTCGCTGTTCGGATCAAGGTACTCCGTAAGCGTATCGCCTCCGAGATCAACCTCGCCGGTTTCGACGAACTCGTTCGGTACCGCGACCGCTTTGGGCGCATTCGATGCGTCGATCGATCGCGGTGATCGAATCCGCCACACCCGATCCACGTGGCGGCCTTCGAACAATCGCCTTGCGAGCCGGGGGCCCGCTTCGATGAGGACATGTGAGCAGGGCGCTTCGCCGAGGTCGGCTAGTGCTGCCGGAATCGACAGGTGATCTTGATCTTCTGCCGCAATACGCCGGACGAGCACACGCATCTCTTGAAGGCGGCGCTCTGCAGCGGCAGGTGCGCTGGGGGACGTGTAAACGACAACGTCTCCCTCCGCTTGCATTGCGTCGATCAATTTCGCTTGAGGCGGCAGTCGCAAATGCGCGTCCAGTACCGCGACGCAGGTGTTACGCAGGATCGGCACGCCACGCGTCGTCAGGGCAGGATCGTCGTTCAGGACCGTGCCGATGCCGACGAGGATCGCATCCGAATGCGAACGCAACTGGTGAACGCGTCGGTTGGCTACAGGTCCGCTGATGGCCAGCCGCTCCCCGTTCGCTCCGGCGACGTGGCCGTCGCGTGTTTCAGCCCATTTCAGCGTGACATACGGCCGACCGTGTTGCACCCTAGCCAGAAAGGGCGCGATCAGTTGCTTCGCCGCTCCCTCCAGCACCGGTCCGTCCACCTGGATCCCCGCCGCGCGGAGCATGGCGACGCCTTTGCCGTTGACGTCGGGGTTGGGGTCGAGGCAGCCGATGACCACTCGTGCGATCTTGGCTTCAATCAGGCGCGGGGCGCAGGGCGGGGTTTTTTTGTTCAGGTGGCAGCAGGGTTCGAGCGTGACGTACGCCGTCGCGTCGGTGGGGGATTCGGTGCAGTTGGCGAGGGCGGTGGGCTCGGCGTGGGGGCCGCCGAATTGGGCGTGGTAGCCTTCGCCGATCACCCGGCCGTCCTTCACGAGCACGCAGGCGACCATCGGATTCGGCTCAACCCGGCCGCGGCCGTTCATCGCCAGCCGGATCGCCCGGCGGATGAATTGTTCGTCGAGTTCGGGTGAGTGATCGGCCATGGGCGTACGTAGCACGGGGGTCTCGCCCGTGTGTCGGTTGATTTATAGCAGGGAAGGGAAGACACGGGCGAGATGCCCGTGCTACGAAGGTTGAACCGCCGGCTCGGCCTTGGGTTCGTCGGGCGTGGGCTCGTGGGCGAAGAAGCTGTAGACGACCATCAGGAATACGCCCACGCAGAGCAGGCTGTCCGCCACGTTGAAGATCCAGGGGAACAGTTCCTGCTGGCTACCGGGCCAGCGGCGGCCGGGGAACATGTAGAGCATGTCGCGGACGTAGCTCAGCTTCATCCGGTCGTACAGATTGCCCAGCACGCCCGCCAGCAGCATCCCCAGCATCCACTGGTAAAACCACCGCCGGCCGCTCGTGGCGAAGAGGTACGTCAGGAACGCGATGGCCGCGACGGACACGATGGCGAACAGGGTCTGGTTACCCTGGCCGAGGCCGAAGACGGCACCTTCATTGACCGTGCACTTAAAGTGGAGCCAGCCGGGCAGGAAGTTGTACGACTCGGAGTCGACGCGCAGGTGGCCGGTGAGGCGATCCCGCTCGGGCGCGCCGTAAGTGAGCTTGTCAAACGCGTACGACTTGCTCCAAAGGTCGAGCGTCAGCCCGATTCCCATGGTCAGGACGAACAGCAGAATAGCGGCGGGGGAACGAAGCGCGGCGAATTTCGAATTGCGAGTATCGGATTGCGGATTCACGACAACGATCCTAGACCTTCCGTGGCGGCTGTGGCTTCCAATCCGAAATCCGCGATCTGCAATCGAAAATGGGTTTATCCCACCCGACCCATGCCCATCGGCCGCTGCATCTGGCGGGCGTATTCGATGGAGTGCTTGGCCCACGGCTGGGCTTCCAGGCGAACCTTATTGATCGGTTTGCCCGTGCCTTCGCAGATGCCGTAGGTGCCGTTCTGGATCTTGGCCAGGGCGGCGTTGATCTCGCGGAGCAGGCCGCGGTCCTTTTCGACGAGGCCCAGGGTGAATTCCTGCTCGTAGTTGTCCGTGCCCATGTCGGCCATGTGGACGGGCAGGTTCGACAGGTTGCTGCCCGACGACCGCAGGGCTTCGCTTTCCATGGAGTACATGTCACCGACGAGCTCGCGCCGCTTCTCGAGGAGAAGGTCGCGGAAGTGCTCGAGTTCCTTGGGCGACAGGCCGGCCTGATTCTTCCGCGGCTTGCCGTTGGTCGGCACGGCCTCGGGAATCGGGCGCGGCGGCAGGGCGGGCAGTTCGGGCTTGCGCGATTCGAACTTCGTCTTGGTCGACGCGACCGCCTTGACCGGCGCGGCGGCTTTCACCGCCGAGCCCTTGGCGGGCGAGCCCTTCGCCATGACACCGGGCTTGCCGCCCTGGATCAGCTTGGGCGCCACGCTGCCATTGGTTTTGGGAGACGCCTTGGGAAGGGCGGCCGTAGCAATGGTGCGTGCGGCGGGCGCTTTGGCCTTGACGGCGACAGCGCTGGCGGCGGCAACCTTTGCCGGGACGGCGGCGACCTTGGCCGGCTTGGCCTTGACGGCCGCTGCGGGCGCCGGCTTCTTCGCCGGCGCTGACTTGCGGGACTGCTTGCTTGCCACTGTTGTCCCTGCTCCTTTCGAGATTATCGGACCTGGAACCTCGCCGCGCCTTCCCTGACTTTTACTGAAACAAAGCCCCGGACCGAAAAGATTTGCAAGTATAACCCCGGAATGGTCTTGCCGTCAAGATTGACAGGCTTATCGGGCCTTATAAAGTACGCCGTTCCTTAGAACCCTCAACGACAAGAATTCATGAAAATCAGCCTCGAATGGCTCGGCCAGTTCCTTAACGGGTCACTCGCCGCTGAACAGCTCGCCGACGCTCTCACCAACGGCGGACTCCCCGTCGAAGTCATCGAGCAGCACGGCGACGACTCCGTCCTCGACGTCGAAGTCACCAGCAACCGCGGCGACTGCCTGTCGCACATCGGCGTCGCGCGCCTTTCCAGCACATTGGGATCCTAAGCTTAGAATTCCACGTGGACAAGTTGTCGCG
>JADMIO011251646.1_pt1 | contig 55100 bp, 61 predicted proteins | sample 8958161 | NCBI WGS metagenome assembly JADMIO01 (sample SAMN16585339, study PRJNA669376) | soil metagenome | isolation source: Crop rotation soil | place: USA: Cullars Rotation, Alabama | collected 2011
GCCGCGACTTCAAGTCACGTGAATTCCAAGCTTCGGATCCCACTGTGCTGGAAAGTAAACCGGGTTTATATGAGGTTCTCCGCCTCTTTCGGCCCCGGAGGCCGCATGAGCGAAGAGCAGATTTCGCGGCGCCTTGCCGCGATCCTCGCAGCCGACATCGCCGGCTACAGCGGTATGATCGGGACCGACGAAGCCGGGACGGTCGCCGCGTTGCGGAAGATTTGGGCCGAAACGTTCAACCCGGCCGTCGCGGCCCGGCATGGGCGTGTCGTCAAGATGATGGGCGACGGAGCCCTTGTGGAGTTCGGCAGCGTCATCGACGCCACCGAGTGTGCCGTCGCGATTCAGCGTGCAATGGGCGTGCGCAATCTGGCGGCAAAACGACCGGTCGAATTCCGGATCGGCATCAATCTCGGCGACATCGTCATCGAGGGCGACGACATCCTGGGCGAGGGCGTGAATGTCGCCGCCCGGCTCGAAGGACACGCGCCTTTAGGCGGCATTCTCGTCTCCGATATGGTCCACTCGCAGGTGGCTGGAAAAGTTGGAGTCGCTTTCGATGATGGCGGTGAGATCAGGCTCAAGAACATCGACCGGCCGGTGCACATATGGCGTTGGAATGGGGAGGGACCCCCGAAGCCTGCGAGGGATTTCGCCACGTCGCTCCCCGCCGACAAGCCTTCGATCGCGGTCCTGCCATTCGCGGTCATGGGCGCGGACCCGGAGCAGGAGTTCTTTGCCGACGGCCTCGTCGAGGACATCCTGACCACGCTTGCGAAGCTCTCCGGACTGTCGGTCATCGCGCGCAATTCGGCCTTCACTTACAAGGGACGCGCGGTGGACGTGCGCCAAGTCGCGCGCGAGCTCGGCGTTCGCTACGTGCTTGAAGGCAGCGTGCGCAAGGCGGGCGATCGCATTCGGATCGCCGCGCAGCTGATCGACGCTGCGACGGGCGTGCATGTCTGGGCCGAGCGCTACGACCGCGGCGTCCATGACATGTTCGCCGTGCAGGACGACATCACGCTGACGCTCGCCACGGAAATGCAGGTCAAGCTGACCGAAGGCGAGCAGGCTCGTATGCGCTACACGACGACGACGAACGTCGAAGCGTGGAACCTGTGGATCCAAGGGCTGAACCTGGATCGTCTCCCGAAGACGCCGGACCGGCATCTGCAAGTCCGCCGCTGCTGGGAAAAGGCGCTTGCTCTCGATCCCGGCTCGGCAGTGCTGAACGCGGTGCTTGCCGACATACATTTCTCTGACGCGCGCCATGGGTGGTCGGGCGACGACCGCGAGACGGCCCTGCGGACGGCGGAGGGATATGTCGCCCGGGCGCTGGCGCTCGACCCGGCGACTCCCGATGCACACAGGGCCGCAGCCGGAATCCTGATGGTGAGGGAGCGCTTCGAGGAGGCGGCCGCTGCGGCGCGGCGCGCCACGAAGCTCGGCTTCAATCTCCCGGACGTGCTGGTCTTCTCAGGCTTTGTGCTTACCTGCTGCGGTCACGCCGAAGAGGCGATCGGTCAGATCAAAAAGGCTCTGTCGCTGAACGGTCCGAACTTCCAGGCGTGGCATTTCGGCGTGCTCGGCAATGCGCTGCGGCTGGCCGGCCGGACCGAAGAGTCAATGGCTGCATTCCGCGCCTATCACGCGCGCAGTCCTGGCTTCGGTCTTGCAGACATCGTGATGATCCAAGAGCAGGCAGGACGCCTGCAGGAAGCGCGGGAGACGGCCGTCGAGCTTGCGATCTTGCGCCCGACATTCACGGTCGCCTCCTGGACCAAAACACAATTCCGCGTGGACAAGGCGCAGATGGCTGCCGACATGGCGTCACTCCGCGCCGCGGGCGTTTCCGACTGATCGCCCTGGCTTGCGGCGACGACGAAACCTGATTTCAGTGTGCACCGAATGTCCCCGCTTTCCGTTTCGCGAAGCGGCTCTCTTCGCTCGGATAGTCAAATCACGACCAGCCGCGACACGTACCAGGAGAGCCAGATCGCTGGCGCCAGATAGAGGGCGAGCGGCAGGCGCCGGTCGCGCGGCCAGGGGCCATGTGTCGCCGTGGAGACGCCCACGAAGATCAGCGCGCCGATCGCCGCGAGCAGGATGGCGACGGCAAAAAGTTCCCAGCCGAGCCAGAGTCCGCCCACCGCCCCGAGCTTTACGTCGCCGAAGCCGAGGCCATCGATGCCGCGCAGCCGAAAAAAGGCTTCGCGAAGAATGTAGAGCGCGCCTCCGCAGGCGAGCGCCCCGATCGCGGCGCGGAGCGCCGCCGACGGCAGATCGGCGCCCGCCGCGCTCGCCTCCGCCAGCACCGAAGCGAGACCGGCGGCAGCCGCAATCAGGTTCAAGGCATCGGGAACCCTGAAGCGCCGCAAATCCTCGGCTGCGATCGCACCCATGGCCCCGGCCAGCACCGCGGACGACGCGATCTGCACCGGCCCTCCGAGCCGCAGTCCGGCCAGGGCTCCGATCAGCGCCGCCGCCAACCCGGCGGCAGCCGCCGTCGGCCGGCTCGCCGCCGGCCTCATCAGCGCGCCTGCGAGGCCCCCAACGACCAGAGACGCGAGCGCAGGTCTTCCGCCACGTGCTGCGCGTCCTGGCTGTCGCGAATGATGGACGGTCGGATCAGGATGATCAGTTCGGTGCGGTTGGTGTTCTGGTGCCGGCTTCCGAAGAGCGCCCCGATGCCGCGTAGACGGCTCAGCCCCGGTATGCCGGCCTGTCCATGCTCGGAGCCCTCGCTGATCAGTCCGCCGAGCAGCACCGTCTGTCCGTCCACGACCGAGATGGAGCTGGCGACCCGGCGGTTGGAGATGGTCGGCGTCAAGCTGTTGGACCCGGCGGACACGGAGGAGATTTCCTGCTCCAGCGTCATCGCAACCAAACCATTGTCGGAGATGCGCGGCTTCACGCTCAGGATGATGCCCGTGTCGCGGTATTCGACCTCGTTGCTGACCGGCGCCTCCGCGTCGGTCACCGAGGTGACGCTCCGCGTGACGATCGGAATCTGGTCGCCGACCTGGAATTTCGCGGTCTCGTTCTCCTGCACCACGAGGGAGGGCGAGGACAGCACCTGCACGTCGGTGACCGAATCGAACGCGCTGATGATGGCCTCCGGCGACTTTTCGCTGCCGAGCACGACGTTGAACCCGGGCAGGTCGCGGGCGATATTGTTGGCGAGCGTCTGGAACAGCCCGATCGAGCCGTTGTCCTTTCCAAGGCCCAGAGTCTTGCTCTTGATGAAATATTCGATCCCGTAGCGAAGCTCGTTGGTCAGCCGTATCTCCGCCATCGTCACGTTGATCGCGACCTGCGCCGTCGGCACGTCGATCCGCTGCAGCGCGGCCAGAATCTTCCTGCGGGTATCGAGGTCCGCGTAGATCACGATGGAGTTGTTCGCGGGATCGGCCTGGATGCGCGTGTCGGTGCTGCCCGAAGACGTCTGGTCGGATTGCGAGCCCGCCAAAAACGTGTCCGGCTGTGACGAGGACGCGGAGGAGGAGGACGAGGAGGAGGGGATCGGATTGCCCTGCTCGTCGTACTGCTGTTCCTGCGGCTGCTGCGTCTGGTTTCCGAACCCCTGCTGCGACTGCTGGCCCGTATCCTGCGTGAACCCTCCCTGGCTAGAGACGGGGGTCGCGCCCGGCTGCACCTGCTGGCTCGCCGATTCCAGCGAGGCCGCGCCGTTTGCGCCGCCCTGCGAGAAGAGACGGCCGACCAGGTCGGCGAGCTTCTTCGCATCGCGGTACTTCACCCGATAGACGAAGATGTCCGACTGCAGGTCGGGGTTGTCGGTGTCGAGCCGCTTGATCCAGATGCGCGCCCGCTCGATCAGGTCCTTGTTCTGCGCCACCGCCAGCACGCCCTTCAGGCGCGCCATCGGAATGAACTGGACGGTGTCCGCGCCCACTCCGCCTTCGCGGCTTTTGAAGATGCGCTCCAGCTCGGGGATGATCACCTCCGGCTTGGCGTTGCTGAGCGGCACGATGGCGACCGCCTGGTCCTGCATCCAGTCGGCGTCGAAGGAGAGCGCCGTCTCGATCGCCGCCTGCCGGTCGGCGCTGTTGCCGAGCACGAGCAGGAGGTTGCGCGCGGCTTCCGCGCGCACCGCGCCGGGCCGCGTCCCGAAGCCGTCGATCAGGCTGATCAGGGTCTGCGCCGAAATGAAGCGCAGCGGCAGGATCGAGATGCCGTAGCCGGCCGAGGCGTCCCCGACATCGGCGCGGCCGGCGACCGCCGACGTTTCCGCCACGACCCGGTAGACCTTCTCGTCCTTGACGAGCGCCGCCCCGTTCATCTGCAGCACCGTCTCCAGGATAGGGACGAGGTCGTCCTTGGTGACGGGCTTCGCCGAGGAGATCGTCACCGTCCCGGCGACGCTCGGGTCGATCGTGTAGTTCACCTGCAGCGAATTGCCGAGGATCGCCTGCACCACCTCCCGCAGGTCGGCGTTCTGGAAGTTCAGGCTGAACTCGCCCGGCTCGAAGCTGGAGACGCTCTCGCCGGACCGGGTGCTTTGCTGCCCCGGCCCGACATAGGTGATCCCCTCCTTGCCGGACGCGCCGTTCTCCGCCAGCGCCACCGCGCCGCGCGAAGTCCCGTCCTTGGGCTGGCGGGCCGAGAGGTCCGCGCCGAAGATCGATCCGAATATCGAGCTATGGGCGCCCGGTTTGTCGCCGCCGCTCGAAGCGCAGGCTGCCAGCTGCAGACTGAGCGTACAACATACCAGGAACCGCCAGCTCCGCCGCAAGGCAGACATCTTGCACACCTCCTCGCCCGAGGCGGATTTGCGCGGCGAATTGTCCCGACACGCTCCCCGCCTCACCTCCCGCCGTTTATTTATTTAGACGCGAGAGGGAGCACTCGGCAAATCGCCCCGCCTTGCCGCGATTCGGCGCAAAGGCTAGACGACCTTGTCCTCTCCCGCCAAGGCGGAGAATGGCCGCCTCCGCCGGGGCCATTCTTCTACAAGCATGGTCTTTTGGGCGAGGCTGCGGCAAGTTAATCTTTTTGGCTCAGTTTTCAGCTGCCAATCTCGGACAAACGTCGATGCTAGCGACCAACACTTCGGCCCCGAACGGCGCGTTCGTCGCCTTCCTGAAGGAGAACCCGCACGCGCGCGGACGCATCGACTGGGCGGCGCTCGATCGCAACATCGCGGCGGGGCGCGACAACTATTTCGACCTCTGGGAAGCCGGGGTGCTCGCCGGATCGGAGCTCGCCGACGCCATCGCCGGTTTCCACAACCTGAGGCGGGTGCAGGCCGAGGAGATCCAGCACCGGCCGGAGATTCTGTCGGGCCTGTCGCGCCGTTTCCTGCGCGATTCCTGGATTTTTCCGTTCGTGGACAACGGGGAGCTCGCGCTGGCGGTCGCCGATCCGACGCGCGACGAAGCGATCCGCGCGGTGATGCTGGCGCTCGGTGAGCCGGCAAAGGTGCGCGTCGCGGCCTTCGACGAGCTCAGCGTCTTCTTCGAGCAAGACTCCGCGCAGCCGCGCGCGGGCGCCGCGCGGGTCGGCGAATTGGGCGAGGAGGACGGCGAATCCGGCTCGGAAGAGAATCTGGAGCGCCTGCAGGATCTCGCGAGCGGCGCTCCCGTCGTGCACGCCGTCGACGCGATGCTGGAAGCCGCGCTGAACGTTTCGGCGACCGACATCCACATCGAGCCCTCACGCGAAGGGGTGCGCGTGCGGCTCCGCGTCGATGGGGTGCTGCGCAACCATCAGGTCCTGCCGGGGCGCATGGCGCGCGCGGTGGTCTCGCGCGTGAAGATCCTTGCCGGCCTGAATATTGCCGAACGCCGCCTGCCGCAGGACGGGCGGGCGCGCGCGCGGGTCGGTGAAACGGAGGCCGACCTGCGCGTCGCCACCATGCCGACGATGCACGGCGAGGCGGTCGTCATCCGCATTTTGGTGAAGGAGGCGCGCGCCCTCGATCTCGCGCGGCTCGGAATGTCGGCGCGCGACCTCGCGGTATTCGGCGAGCAGCTGGCGGAACCGCACGGCCTGATCGTCGTGTCCGGGCCGACGGGCAGCGGCAAGACGACGACGCTCGCCGCCGCGCTCTCGACGCTGAACCACCCCGAACGCAAGATCATGACAATCGAGGACCCGATCGAGTATCAGATTCCCGGCATCCACCAGACGCAGGTGAAGCCCTCGATCGACCTGACCTTCGCGACAGCGCTGCGTTCTTTCCTGCGCCACGATCCCGACGTGATGATGGTCGGCGAAATGCGCGACGGCGCGACCGCGCAGGTCGGCATCCAGGCCGCGCTGACCGGCCATTTGGTCCTGACCACCCTTCACACCAACAACGCCGCCGACGCGATCGTGCGCCTGATCGATCTCGGAGTGGAGGATTTCCTCTTGATCTCGGCGCTTCGCTGCGTGGTAGGACAGCGCCTGGTGCGTAAACTCTGCGAACGCTGCCGCACCCCGACCGATCAGCTCCCGAACGCCGCCTTGCCGCTCGTGGAAAGCGGACAGCTGGTGCCCCAGCCCGGCGAGGTCTTCTATACCGCGCCCGGATGCACCTGGTGCGGGCGGACGGGGTATCGCGGCCGCCAAGGCATCTTCGAGGTGCTCCGCCTCGATTCGGATCTGCGCACGCTGATCCGCCGCCGGGTCGACCTGATCGAAATTCAGGAGCAGGCGAAGGTGACCGGCATGACGACCATGCTGGAAGATGGAATTGCCAAATACCGGGCCGGCGTGACCTCCATCGAGGAGGTGCTGCGCGCCACCAGCTGAGCGGAAATCGGACGCGCGCCGGCTACTGGCCCTCGGTGGACGCGTCATCCACTGCGGTGTCGTGTGCCGCCCCGTTCTCGCCTTGCTCGACCGGCTGCGGCTGTTCCTGTATCGGCTGATCCTGCTCGCCGGCGTTCTGCTGCTGCTCCTGCTGGAACTCGGCGTCCTGCTCCGCCTGTTCCTGCTGCTGCTGGAGCGCCGCGTCCGGCTGCTCTATCCCCTGCTGCTCCCCTCCCTGCTGCTGCGGCAGGCCCGGGCGGCGCACGCCCGGTCGCTGGCCGTCACGACGCGGTCCGCCATGCTGCACCTGCCGCTGGGGCGGAGGGCGGCGCGCGCCCTGCTTCGGCTGCGGCTGCGGCTGCTGCGGTTCCATCGTGTTCAGCTGCGGATCGGTCTCGACCGTCGGGGTCGCCGGAGCCGCCGGCTGATCCCCGTACTGGGTGAACATCGTCAAGGTCTGCGTCTGATCCTGGTTCTGCATCTCGACCGTGCGTGCATCGACGATCTTCAGCGTCCAGCCCTCATATTCCTCGCCGGGGCGAAACCGATGCACCTCGCCCGTGGAATCGTCGGAAAGCAGCGCCACCTGCTCGTCGTTCGTCATGACGATGCCGATCAGGTGCAAAGGGGGCATCTCGGGCGGCGGCGCCTCGACCACCTCCGGCTCGGCCGGCGGCGGTGCGGGCGCGGGCTCGGGCGGGGCCTCGACGATGGGCGCGGTGCGCGAGGGCGTGAAGAGCGGCAGGCTTCGCGTCGCGTCGAAGCTGCCGAGATCGAGTTTCGCCAGCGGGTTCGGAGATGCGGGCCCGAGCGCCGCGCTGGCCGCGGCCGGGGGAGCCGGTGACGCGGCCGGCGCGGCCGCATCCGCGGGCGGAGCCTCCGGAGCAGCGGCATCCGCCGGCGCCGTGTCGGCGGAATTGCCGTCCGCCGACTCGGCATCGGATGGCGCGGCATCCGCCGGAGTGGGTCCGCCGACGCCGCCATCGGCGGCATCCGGCGCAACGGCTGGCGCAATATCTGAACCTGCGGCATCCGAGGCGGGGGCGTCGGACGGCGCAGCCTCGGACGCGGCAGCCGGCGGAGGCGCGAATTTCGGCGCTCCTGGATCGGCCGCACCGTTCTCCGACGCCGCACCTTCGGTCGGATCCGACTGCGGCGCGACGGTGCTTTCGGGCGCGACCGTGCTTTCCGGCGCGACGGCGTCCTCCGGCGTCGTGATCGCGTCCGGCGCGAGCCCCTGCGCCGCCGCCGGGAAAATTCCGAACAATGCGAGGGCCAGCGCGGCGATCCACGGGGTGGACCTGGCGGTACTCATTTACCGGCCTCCCAGTAGCCGCCGACCAAAAGGATGACGCGCAGCGGCGGGCTTTCGGTGTTCGGCACCTGCTCGGCGCCCGCCGATTGCACGGTCAAGCCGCGCATGGTCAAGATAGGGAGCCCGGTCTCCAGTTGAAAGAGGATGTGCTGGAGGCTGACGATCTCGGCGTCGAAGGAGACCCTGAGATCGACCCGGCCCGGATCGTCGGGAACGGCTTCCGTTCGAGCGAACTCGCTCTCCACGACGCGCCCTCCGGCGCCGGTGACGCTGTCGGCGATGAGTTTCTGCAGCGCCGCCCCGGCGATCGCCGATGTAGCGCCGGGAAGGTATACGCTTTGTGTCTGGAAGGCGGCGCCGCCTTCGGCCCGGAGCTTCGACAAGCGGCTCTGCAGTCCTGCCAACGCCGTAGACTGCCCTTCGTTGATCCCGGCGGTCACGGCGGCGGCGTAGAGGGCCCAGACCGACCAGCCGAGCGGGCCTCCGATCAGCAAGGCAAGCACGACCAGGCTGACCCAGCGCCGTCGTGAGGAAGCCGGCACGGCCACTGCGTTCATTGCTCCGCGACCCCCGGATCCGAGAACGAGGCTTTCGCCGCCTCCGACAGCCCCGCGTCGCCCCGGCTCGGAGGCGCCGCGGACGAATTCGATTCGGCGTGCGGGGTCGCGGCCGCCTCCGTCTGCCGGGGCGGTGCGGCCGAGGAGGACGATTCGCTTCGCGGCGACGGCGTCCCCCCCGGCGGCTGGGGCGACGGCTGCCCCGCGCTCGGCGGCACGATGTCTGCGACGATTTCGAAGCGGTCCAGCGGGCTGCCTTCGTTTCGCGTGGTCGCCGCCGCGAAATGCACGCCGCTCAACAGATCGGTCTGTTCGAGCAGGCCGATCAGCGCCGGCGCTTCGCTCGAAAAGCCGATCAGCCGCAATTCCTGCCCCTGCACCTCGAGTTGCGTGAGATAGGTGCTCGCGGGAATGGTCTTCGACACCTGGTCGAGCAGCACCACCATCGGAACCGCCGCGCTCTTCTGCGCCAGAAGCTTGCCGTATCCCTCGGAGCTTTGCGTCCGCGCGATCGCGGACTCGATCGCATGCCGTGTCGCGATCACGTCGGCGTCCATCGCCGCCGCCTCGGCGTTCACCGTAAAATACCGCCAACCGGCCAACCCGCTCGCTCCGATGCCGAAGACGAGAATCGCGGCGAGCCCCAGACGCACGCGGCGGCGAAGCGTCTTGCGCCGTTCCGCCCTGGTCGTATGCAGAAGATTGACGGCGCTTGCGTGGTCCAGCGGGTCCTCGGACGTGCCGATCAGCGCCGGCTTGATGCCGGCCGCCGCGAGGCGGCCCATCGTCGCGTCGAACACGTCGCGCGAGGTTGCGACGAGCCGCACCGCGATGTGGTCCTTGGAGGCGGCTTCACCCTCCCCCACAGCATAATCGAACACGACGCGATCGGCCGCCCACGGCGTCGTCCGCTCGAGCTGGTTGGTCACGATCGCATCGAGGTAGTCGCGGCTCGCGGCGGGCAGCTGCAGCGTCTTGCTCAGAACGCGGCTGCCGTCCAGGCGCACCTCGACCGGCTGCGAGCGCATGTCGCGCGGCAGCTTCTTCCGCCCGAATTCGGAAAGGTCGCCGCTCGCGATGAGCGTGGGACCACGCCGGTCGTTGCGATAGCACTCGTAGCCGCCGCCGCGCTCGACCAGGGTGACGGGCGGGCGCCGCTTGCGTCCGCGGCGCATCGGCTCGACCATGGTCGTCACGTCGTCGACGAACCCTGCGATGAGCGCGGAAATAGAGGTCATTCTGTCGGGCTCTCGGCTCGCGGACGCGTCACTGCTCGACTGGGATCGGCGGAAGCTTCGACCATGCCACCACGCCGAAGTCGGAGGTCTCGTCCTTCGGCTGCGTGACCACGGCCTGCACCGCGTCCGCCGAGCCGTCCAGTCGCCGCGCGGTCACGGTCACCCGGTAGACGCCCGAGGGGTCGGTCAAAAACCATTCCGATCCGCTCGCCAGTTCGGCCAGGACCTCCTGCCGCTGATCGGCGGACGCGCCGTGCGCCTTCTGCAGCTTCTCCAGATCGGCCGGGAGCAGGTCGGGGATGGCTCTCAGCACCTGGACCGACGCGCTGAACGGGTCGACCAGCCCGTTCGGATTGTAGACCGTCAGATACGGTTCGAGCTTGGCGAAGTCCTGCTGGCTCAAGCCGAGGAGAAGCCGCAATTCGCCGACCGAAGCGAAAGGGGCGTTGCGCGGGCCGTAGGGAACGCCGGCCGAGGAATAGGCGTCCGCTTCGGCGCCGTCGTTCGAGAGATCCTCGTCTTCGTCGCGCCAATCGACGACGCGCGCGGCGAAGGCGGATGGGGTCAGCGAGATTCCCTTCACGGCTTTGTAAAGCCCCTCCAGGAGCTGCGGATCGGACGAGTTCAGGTCGATGCGCCCGTTTTCGTCCACGACGGCGAGTTGCACGTTTCCCGCTTCGAACTGGAACGTCAGGCCATCGACGGCGTCGGGCATCTGCTTGGCGGCGAAGAGCAGGTAGGCGGCCGCGTTCAGCCCGCCGTCGAGAAGCCCGTCGGAGGCCACCTCGCCGGCGCCGATCCGCGTCAGGTCGAGCGCCGGCCGCGCCAGCATCAGAAGCGTGGAGACGAGACCCGCCAGCATTCCGGCCATCACGAGCACGGCCAGCGTGACGTAGCCGTCACTGCCCCTGGTTCGAGCCACCGTTGGTCTCCTCTCCACCGGACTGGTCCTGATTCTGGTCCTCGCCCTTGTCCTTGCAGGCTCCTTCCTTCGATTGGTCGCATTCCACTTCCGCATCGATGTGCAATTTGACGACGAGCGGCGGGGCGATCGGATCGTCGTCCTTGCCCAGAACCGCGACGCGGATGGCGGCGGGAAGCGCGCGCGGATTGGTCCAGCTGTCGGTCCACTGGAGCGCTCCCTCCCCTTCCGCCGCATAGGCGAAGCGGAAGGACCACGGGCCGGCCATGACGATGGCGGAATTCCCGAACGGCGCGGAATCGAAGCCGGCGATCTGCGGAAGAAGCCGCGCCGTGGAGCGGACGAGCCGCCCCCTCCCCTGTTCCTCGGTCGCCTGGATCAGCACCAGCCGATCGTCGTACGCCTCGGACCCCTCGCCTTCCGTGGCGAGGCCGATCGTCGTCGCGCCGCCCTGGAACAGGATCGTGGCCGGGGCTTCCGGGTCGCCGCCCGGGGGGACGGCGGCGCGCACCGGCTGCGCGTCGGCGAGGTCGCGCCGCAGCGCCGCGAAGCCGGTCGCCAGCGTTTCGATTTCGTGGGCGCGCCGCACCGCGGCGCCGGAATTCTGGATCACGAGGTCAGAAGCGATCAGGATCGTGAGGAGGACGAGCGCGCTCAGGACTAGCACGGCCATCGATTCGATCAGGATGAATCCGTCTTCGTCGCGCCGGCGCTTGGTCGTCATTCGCCCGACCCGATGCGCATCGTCTGCACTTCGAGCGTGTCGGTCTGCGAGACCTTCACGCTGAGCCGCACGTCGAGGAGCACGCGGCTGGTCTCCGACGATTGGGTGATCGGCGTGCGGTCGCGTTCCAGCAACGCGCTCCAGTCGTGGCCGCCGATCGTTCCGCTCATGACACCGGCGCGAAGCGAATTGCCGGCGAGTTCCTGGTTCAGCACCGTCTCGGCGACGAGCCGAGCTTCCAGCCAGTTGTCGGAGCGGTTGAACATCGCGCGCGCCGCCACGAAGCTGCGCGGCACGATGCCCACCAGGATGGACAGGATGGCGACGGCGACCATCATCTCCAGCAACGTAAAGCCGGCCTCCCCGCGTGCGCCCGCCCCCCGCGCGCGCCCCCGCGTACACGCGGTAGCCTGGTCGCCCCTATTCGGCGCGCTGGGGGGCCTATTTCGCATCGCCCACGCGCCTCGCAACAGTCACCCCGCCGGTCAGCCAGTTCACGGAAACCTGGTAGGCGAGGTCGCCGCGCGACAGCGTGACGGCGCCCCCGGAAGACTGGCCGTTCGGCAGGAATCGGATGCCGCCGCCCTCGTCGGTGACTTCGTGGCTCGACTGGACGAGCTCGATCTTCATCCCGCGCGCGACCTCGACGGAATAGCCGCCCGGAGCGCCGGACCGCACCGTCGCGCCCTCCAAATCGACGTGCGTCACCACCTCCTGCCGGGCACGCAGCGCCGCGTTCCGATCCGACCGGAGCAGCGCGGCGATTTCCTGCGCGCCCTTGGCGAGCTCCGTCGGACCCGGCGCCTTGGCGACGCGCGGATAGACGACGCCGGCGACGAGTCCGAGAATCGCGAGGGCGAGGATCAGCTCGTAGAGCGCGTAGCCCTGATCGCGCCGCAGGCGATCACCTGTTGTAGATGTCGGCGGCGTCGTCGCTGCCGCCCTGGCGGCCGTCGGAGCCGAGCGAGACGATGGCGAACGGCCCATGCTGGCCCGGCACATGATATTCATAGGCGCGACCCCACGGATCCAAGGGCAGCGCATTCTGCTGCAGGTATGGACCGTTCCAGCGATCGATGCTCGGCGTGCGCTTGATCAGCGAATCCAGTCCCTCCGATTCGGTCGGATAGCGCCCCGAGTCGAGATAGAGGAGATCGAGCGCGGAGGAGAGCGAATCGATCTGCAGCTTGGCGGAGCGCACGCGCGCATCGGTCAGGTAGCTCAGCACGCGCGGACCGACGAGGCCCATGATGAGGCTGAGGATGACGAGCACCACCAGGAGCTCCACGAGAGTGAAGCCGCCGTCGCGGTCGCGCGGCGCCGCGCGCCGGAGGCGATCGCGAAAGAACGTTTGCAGAGCGAGCATGGTCATAGCAGCAGATCGTTCACACTGAGGAGCGCCGTAATCACCGAAATGATGAGCCATGCGATGAGCATGCTCACCAGGATCATAATAGCAGGTCCGAGGATGCTTGTCAGTCGGGCGAGCGCGCGGTCGAGCTTGCCCTCGTAGAATGCCGCGATGCGCATCGACGCCGACGCAAGTTCCCCCGATTCTTCCCCGACACGCAGCATATGGACTGCGTAGATCGGCAGCATATTGACCTCGATTAGGGCATCCGTAAGGCGATGACCCTGGCGTACGCTGTTGACGAGGCGGTCGATCTTGGCCGCCGACCGATTGTCGCGCATCAAGTCGCGGATCAGGCGGAGCGCGGTCGAAATATCGACGCCGCTGTGGGTCAACGCCCCGAGCGTGGCGCAGAAGGAAACCGTCTGCTCGAAATGCACCGGCTCGCCGAGGCCCGGTATGCGGCCGAGCGCGCGCATGAAGAAGGCCTTCGCGGCACGGCTGCGGCTCAAGAGGTAGCCGCCGAGCACGATCGCCAGCCCGATACCGGCGAGCATGCTCGTATTTTCGCGCAGGAATCGCGACAGCTCGAAGACGATCTGGGTCGAGCCCTGCATGGCGTTCGGAAACCCCACCAGCGCTCGCTCGAACTCCGGGATGATGTACATCAGAACGAATACGAGGACCCCGCTCGCGGCGAAGGCCAGGAACGAGGGGTAGGCGAGCGCCGATGTGATGCGGCGACGAAGCGTCTCGCCGCGCGTCCGCTCGTGCGCGATGACCCGCAGCGTATCGTCGAGCGTGCCGGCGACCTCCGCCGCCTCCACCATCTTGACGTAGGTGCGCGGAAAGAGGTCGGGGTGCTTGGAAACCGCCTCCGCCAGGCTATGGCCGCCGGAAATTTCGCGGTGGAGGTCCAGCATCAGCCGGCTCAAGACGGGTCGCGCGCCGGTTTCGGAGAGGATGACGAGGGCGCGATCGAGCGTCACGCCGCCGCGGATCAAGGTCGACAGATCCTCGGTGACGCCGGTGATCTCCTCGCGCGTCGGAGCGCGTGAGAAGAGGCCGCCGCCCAGGCGCCGCGCATCGCCGCCGATGTCGGTGATCTCGATCGGCAGCGCAGCCATGCGCTCGAGCTCGGGCAGCACGGCCGCGGTGGACGGCGCGTCGATGACGCCGACCAGCATCTGCCCGGAGGGATCGAGCGCTCGATAGCGGTATTTCGGCATTTTCGCGGAATGTCCCGGCCTTCCCCGCGGCAAGCCCTGCGCGAATGGATGCGGCCCGTCAATAATACGGGCGCGCGTCAAAGATCGGTAAAGCTGGGCGAAAGCGGGGCGGATGGCGGGCGCGCGCCCCGAAAAGTGCAAGCACGGGAGCCCGCTTCGACGGCGCGTGCAAGGCAGACCGCGATCTCCTCCTGCGCCAGCCAAGCCGCGAGAAAGCCGGCCAGGAAGGCATCCCCGGCTCCGGAAGCGTCCACCATCTCGACCTGCGGCGCCTCGACCGACCAGCGCTCTTGTCCGGCCGCCGCGGCGGCGCCCGCGCGCCCCCGCTTGACCACCGCCAGCGGATAAGCGGAGCCGAGCGCCGCGAGCTGAGCCTCCGGATCGTCCGTGCCCGCCAGCACAGCCGCCTCGACTTCGTTCGGAAAGCAGATCGCTGCGCCGCTCGTCCATCGCAGAAACTTTTTTGGGTCGGCGTCGCGCAGAAACGAGTGCGAGGCGGGATCGACGGTGAACGGAACGTTGCGCCGCCGGGCCTCCGCCAGAAAATCCAGCACCGCGGCTCGCGGCCCCTCGCCGAAAAGAGAATAGCCGGAAACATGCACGAGCCCGACTTCGGCGAGCAGCGAATTCGGCAGATCGGCGCGGCAGAGCCCATCGTTTGCGCCGCGATCGGTGAAGAAGCTGCGCTCTCCGTCCGGGGCGATCAGCGCGACCACCCGGCCGGTCGGGCATGTATCGTCTGCGCCGAGGTGCGGCTCGACGCCGCAGCTTTCCAGAACGCGTGCGTGGCGGGCTTGCGCGTCCGCGCCGACGCGGCCCGCAAAAGCCGTGCGCACGCCGAAAGCGGCGAGCCATGCCGCCTGATTGGCGCCTGAGCCGCCGGGCAGTTCGCGAATGGTCGCGCGCCGGTCGGCCCCGCTGACGAGCGGGCCCTCGGGACGCACGATCACATCGTCCATGACGTCGCCGATCACGAGAACCGAGGGAGCCGGCGCCCGGCGCTCGATCATTCCGGCAGGCGTGACAGTTCGACCGCGATCTTGGCGGCCAGCGCGGCATTGCTGCGAATCAGCGCGACGTTCGCCCTGAGGCTCGCGCCCCCGGTCAGCTGCTCGATGCGGGCGAGCAGGAAAGGCGTGAGCTCCTTCCCGGAAATGCCCGCGGCGTCCGCGTCGCGGCAGGCGGCGGCGATCGTCTCTTCCATGTCGGCGGCCGGGAGAGCGTCGGTTTCCGCGATCGGATTGGCGATCAGGATGCCGGTCGAAAACCCAAGCCGCCGCTGCATGGCGACGATTACGGCCAGCTCGCGCGGCGTCTCCATGCGCCGATCGAGCTTCCGGCCGCTGTCGCGAGCGAAGAAGGCAGGAAATTTTTCCGTGCGGTAACCGAGGACCGGAACGCCTTGCGTCTCCAGGACTTCCAGCGTTTTCGGGATGTCGAGAATGGATTTCGCGCCGGCGCAGACGACCGCGACGGGCGTGCGGCCGAGTTCGATCAGGTCGGCCGAGACATCGAACGTCGTTTCCGCCCCGCGGTGCACGCCGCCGATGCCGCCGGTCGCGAAGATCGGAATGCCGGCGCGATCGGCGACGATCATCGTCGCGGCGACCGTCGTCCCTCCGCTCGCCTTTGCGGCAAGCAGCGGAGCGAGATCGCGCCGCGACGCCTTGGCGGCCGGGGTCGAGGCGAGCCGATCCAGTTCGGCGGCGTCCAGCCCGACGCGGATCCGTCCGTCCAACAGTGCGATGGTGGCAGGCGTCGCGCCTTCCGCCCGCACGATCGCCTCCAGCGCGAGGGCCGTCTCGACGTTCGCCGGATATGGCATGCCGTGCGTGATGATGGTCGATTCCAGCGCCACGACCGCCCGGCGCTCCGAAAGCGCCGCGCGCACCTCCGCGGAGATCGCCAGCAAGTCGGCCGCGTGCCCTCGCATTCCGGGCCGTTCAACGCACGAGCGGCGTGTACGCGTAGATTTCCGACAGAAGCGCCTCCAGTCCGAAAGCGGGAAGTTTCAATGTATCGCGCAGCGAGCGGAGCTCGACGGGTTCCCATTTCGCGTCACGTGCGCGGAGAATCACCTCGACGGAGTCCTGGTCCAAGCTCAAAACGTAAAGATTGCCGGGATGCCGGCAGTAATTGTCTACCTTGCGTTCGATCATCTCGGCCGTGTTGGATGGCGAGATGACCTCGGCGACCAGAAGGAATGCTTCAACATAGCGATCGTAGCTTGCTTCCGCCTCGACCGCCACGACATCGGGGATGGCGTTGAAATCGACGATTCCGGGAACGCGTACTCCGATCTCCTGATAGGCCGCGAGTTCGGGCCGAACGACCTCGAGTGCATCATCCAACAGGCGGGCGAGGTTCTTGCCGATCCGCTGGTGCACTTTCGTCGGCGGGACCATCATCATGGCGAGCCCATCGACCAGTTGCCAGCGCTCCTCGTCCGGCCGCGTCATGCAAAAATCCAGGAACTGATCCGCCGTCCAGAGCGCGGACCCGACGGAGGATTGCGCGGACAGGGCAGTCATGGGCGGTTCTCGCGAGACCTCGTTCAATCTGCGAAAGCCCTAGCATTCCGGTGCGGCGATGTCATGGACGGCGGCAGCTGCGGCAGATGCCGCCCGCCCTCCCTGGCCATGAACTCGGCGAAGACGCGCGTCGCCGGCATCAGCGCCTTTTCGGCGCGGCGAACCACGAACCATTGCCGCCTGACCGGCAGGCCGTCCACATCGAGCAGCACGAGGCGGCCGTCGGCGATTTCGGCGGCGACCGTATGGCCGGAAATGAAGGCGATGCCGAGCCCCGCCATGACGGCTTGCTTGATGGTCTCGTTGCTGCCCATCTCGACGCGCAGCTTGCTCGCGCGCCGCGGCACGCCGTCCAGGTAGATTTCCATCGACGTGCGCGTGCCGGAGCCTTCCTCCCGGACCAGAAAAACCTCGTCGGCCAGCTCCATCTTGGCGACGTGCGGCTGGAAGGCGAGGCGGTGGTCCGGCGGCGCGACGATGACGAGCGGATGCTCGCCGATCGGCGTTCTTTCCACTTCGAGGTCGCGCGGCGGCGTGCCCATGACGGCCACGTCGATGTCGAAATCCCGCAGCCTCGCGCTGATCTCTTCGCGATTGCCGACCCGCAGGCTGATCTCGACGCCGGGATGGGTTTGGCGAAACAGCGCGATGAGGCGCGGCGAAAAGTACTTGGCGGTGCTGACCACGCCGACGGCGACGTGGCCCGCCGCCACGCCTTTCAGGGCAGCCAGCCGGTCTTCGCCCGCCGAGAGCAAGGACCAGAGCTGCGCCGCCGTCTCCAGCATGATCTTGCCGGCTTCGGTCGGCCTCAGTCCCTCATTCATCCGGTCGAAAAGCGTGAACCCGACCTCCGTTTCGAGCTGCTGGAGCTGCAGCGTGACGGCCGGCGCGGTCAGGTTCAAATCCTTGGCCGCGCTCGCGATTCTGTGCGTGCGCCCAATCGCCGTCAGGGCGCGTAATTGTCGCAAGGTGACGTGGCGCATCGTGCGTAAGTTTCTCTTATCGGCATAGAAAGAATATTCAAGTTTACTTAACCCGTCCAGCCTGCCTTCCTCCCCTCCGAGGCCAGATCCCGCAAACGAGCGCTGGGCGACCGGCCGCGATGGAGGGTCGATTGCCCAACCCTGGCGACCTGGAGGGATTTCTGGATCGCTATGCGGATGCAGATGCGCTGCATTCCGCGGTCGCGCGGACGGTCCTCGAAATCGCCGAGGCCGGCCGACAGGTCTGGGCGATGGCCCAGGGCGGTGGCGACCGCACGGAAAAGGTCGAAACCGGCGTGAACCCGGACGGCGACCGGCAGATCGCGCTCGACATTTTGGCCGACCGAACTTTCCTGCACGCCGCGCGGCAAGCGCCGGACGGCGCCTACGCTTCGGAGGAGCTGCCCGACCCGCTGGCGATCGACGCCTCGCAGCCGTTGGCGCTCGCCATCGACCCGCTCGACGGCTCGTCGAACGTCGACCTGAACCTGTCCTTCGGCACGATCTTTTCGCTGCTGCCGATGCTCCATGCCGCGGAGACGCCGCTCGCGACATTTCTGCAGCCGGGCAGCCGGCAGATCGCCGCCGGACTCATCGTCTACGGACCGCGCCTTGCGTTGGTTCTGACCCTCGGCCGCGGCACCCACATCTTCGCTTTCAGCGAGACGGCCGGCGGGTTCCAGCTTGTCGCCGGCGATATCCGCATCCCGCCGCAGGCGCGCGAGTTCGCCATCAACGCCTCGAATTATCGGCACTGGGACGAGTCGGTGCGGCTCTATTTCGATGATTGCGTCAGGGGCGTGCATGGGCCGCGCGAGCGCGACTTCAACATGCGCTGGCTCGCCTCGCTGGTGGTGGAGGCCTACCGCATCCTGATGCGCGGCGGCGTGTTCCTCTATCCCGCCGACCGGCGCGCCGGCTACGGCAACGGCCGGCTCAGGTTGGTCTACGAGGCCAATCCCGTCGCCTTCCTGATCGAACAGGCGGGCGGCCACGCCACGAACGGCGTCGCCCCCATTCTGGAGATCACGCCGGAAAGCCTGCACCAGCGCACGCCTCTCGTCTTCGGGTCAGGGCGCGAGGTCGCGAAGCTGACCAGCTACCATACCGAGCCGAGCGCCATCGCCGAGCGCCACCCGCTCTTCGGCCAACGCGGCCTGTTCCGGATCTGAACGGCGATGTCGGTCAGGCACCCCATCATCTCGGTCACCGGGTCATCGGGCGGCGGCACCACCACGGTGCGGCGCACGTTCGAGCAGATTTTCCGGCGCGAGAAGGTGAACGCCGTCTTCATCGAAGGCGACGCCTTCCACCGCTACGACAGGCAGGAGATGCGCGACCGCCAGGCGGCGGCGGAACACGACGGCAACAAGCATTTCAGCCACTTCAGCCCGGAAAATAATCTTCTGGAGGAACTCGAGCAGACTTTCGCCGACTATAGCCGCGACGGCGGCGGACGGTTCAGACATTACGTGCACGACGCCTGGGAGGAGCAGCTCTACGGCGGAAAGCCGGGCGCCTTCACCGAGTGGGCGACGTTCCCGGCCGGGAGCGACCTCCTCTTTTACGAGGGGCTGCACGGGGCCGTCGTTACCGACAAGGTGAATGTCGCGCGCCACGCGGACCTCAAGATCGGCGTGGTGCCGGTGATCAACCTCGAATGGATCCAGAAAATCCATCGCGACAAGGCGACGCGCGGCTATTCCACGGAGGCGGTCACCGACGTGATCCTGCGGCGCATGCCCGACTACGTGAACTACATCTGCCCGCAGTTCACGCAGACCAACATCAATTTCCAGCGCGTGCCGGTGGTGGACACGTCGAATCCCTTCATCGCGCGCTGGATCCCGACGCCCGACGAATCGATGGTGGTGATCCGCTTCGCCAATCCGCGCGGCATCGACTTCCCCTACCTCCTCTCGATGCTGCCGCAGAGTTTCATGAGCCGCGCCAATTCCGTCGTCATTCCCGGCGGAAAGCTCGATCTCGCCATGCAGCTCATCCTGACGCCGCTCATCCTGAAGCTCATCGAACTGAAACGGAGGGCGTCGTGACCGTGTTTGGCGCCTTCGGGATCATCCTTCGAGGCTCGCCGCCTCCGCGGCGAGCACCTCAGGATGAGGGTGGTGGGTTGCATCACCGTATCTGGAGCGCACCCTCCTTCCTCATAGCGAGGTGCGAGCCGAAGGCGAGCCTCGAACCACGCGCCGGCGCTTGCCCAGCCCTTTCCGAAGCATCCTTCGAGGCTCTTCGCAGGTCGCGGCGAGCACCTCAGGATGAGGGTGGTGGGATGCATCACCGTATCTGGAGCGCACCCTCCTTCCTTATGGCGAGGTGCGAGCCGAAGGCGAGCCTCGAACCACGCGCCGCCGCTTGCCCAGCCCTTTCCGAAGCATCCTTCGAGGCTCTTCGCAGGTCGCGGCGAGCACCTCAGGATGAGGGTGGTGGGATGTATCACCGTATCTGGAGCGCACCCTCCTTCCTCGTGGTGAGGTGCGAGCCGAAGGCGAGCCTCGAACCACGCGCCGGCGCTCATGCAACGCTCGAGCACACCTCGGGACCGTCCGTGGAAACGCGTGGGCAACGCGTGCGCGTTGCTCGCCGGCCGATCAAGGCTGAAACGAGAATTGCCCTTCGCCTGTCGTCATGCCCGGACTTGATCCGGGCATCCATTCCGAAACGCAGGTGCCAATTGCGGGCGCGATGGAATGGATTGCCGGGTCAAGTCCGGCAATGACGACGAGGAAAGGGCGATGTGAGCGAGCAATGAGATGTCGGGGGCACTCGGCAGCCGGGCACAAAGGAGAAGGCTAAACATGGACGTTTCGGCGAAAACCGTGCGCGGCAAGGACCGCTACAGGGCGGGGGTGCTCGAATACCGCAAGATGGGCTACTGGGAGCCCGGCTACGAGCCGAAGGACACCGACGTCATCGCCTGCTTCCGCGTCTCGCCGCAGGAGGGCGTCGACCCGATCGAGGCGGCGGCGGCGGTCGCCGGCGAGTCGTCCACCGCGACGTGGACGGTGGTCTGGACCGACCGTCTGACGGCTTGCGAAAAGTATCGGGCAAAGTGTTTTCGCGTCGATCCGGTGCCGAACGCGGAAGGGCAGTATTTCGCCTTTATCGCCTACGACCTTGATCTGTTCGAGCCCGGCTCGATCGCCAACCTCACCGCCTCCATCATCGGCAACGTCTTCGGCTTCAAGCCGCTGAAGGCGCTCCGGCTCGAAGACATGCGGCTGCCGATCGCCTACGTGAAGACGTTCCAAGGCCCGCCGACCGGCATCGTGGTGGAGCGCGAGCGGCTGGACAAGTTCGGCCGCCCGCTGCTCGGCGCCACCGTCAAGCCGAAGCTCGGGCTCTCCGGCCGCAATTACGGCCGAGTCGTCTACGAGGCGCTGAAGGGCGGGCTCGACTTCACCAAGGACGACGAGAACATCAACTCACAGCCCTTCATGCATTGGCGCGACCGCTTCCTCTACTGCATGGAGGCGGTGAACAAGGCGCAGGCTGAGACCGGCGAGGTGAAGGGCACGTATCTGAACGTCACCGCCGCGACCATGGAGGACATGTACGAGCGCGCCGAGTTCGCCAAAGAACTCGGTTCGGTCATCGTCATGATCGACCTCGTCATCGGCTACACCGCGATCCAGTCCATGTCGAAATGGGCGCGGCGGAACGACATGATCCTGCATCTGCACCGCGCCGGCCACGGCACCTACACCCGGCAGAAGACGCACGGCGTGTCGTTCCGCGTCATCGCCAAGTGGATGCGGCTCGCCGGCGTCGACCACATCCATGCCGGCACGGTGGTCGGAAAGCTGGAGGGCGACCCGGCGACGACGAAGGGCTACTACGACATCTGCCGCGAGGACTTTAACCGCCAAGCGCTACAGAATGGGCTCTTCTTCGACCAGCCCTGGGCGAGCCTGAACAAGGTGATGCCGGTCGCCTCGGGCGGCATCCACGCCGGGCAGATGCATCAGCTCCTCGACCTCCTGGGCGAGGACGTGGTGCTGCAATTCGGCGGCGGCACGATCGGGCATCCGATGGGAATCGCGGCCGGCGCCACGGCGAACCGCGTCGCGCTCGAAGCGATGGTCTTCGCCCGCAACGAAGGCCGCGACATCGCCCGCGAAGGCCCAAAAATCCTGGACGACGCGGCGAAGACCTGTCTGCCGCTCAGGCAGGCGCTCGAAACGTGGAAGGACGTGACGTTCGACTACACCTCGACCGACACGCCCGACTTCATCCCGACCGCCACGGCGGCGGAATGACCACGGTCGACGGCGGCGGGGCCCTCACCCGGATCGCTCCGCGATCCGACCTCTCCCCTTAAGGGGAGAGGTCAAGGCGCGCGCCATGCGAAGGAAATTCCTCTCCCCCTCGGGGAGAGGTCGGCCGCGCGAAGCGGAGGCCGGGTGAGGGCGGCGCCGCGTTGAAAAACATGAGGAACACGACATGCGCATCACACAGGGCACTTTCTCCTTCCTGCCGGACCTGACGGACCAGCAGATACGTTTGCAAGTCCAATACTGCATCGACCAGGGCTTTGCCGTGAACATCGAGTTCACCGACGACCCGCACCCCCGCAACACCTATTGGGAGATGTGGGGCCATCCGATGTTCGACATCAAAGATTCGGCAGCCGTGATGATGGAGCTGAACGCCTGCCGCAAAACCTACGGCGAGCGCTACATCCGCGTCTCCGGCTTCGACGCGAGCCACGGCTGGGAAACGATCCGCCTCTCTTTCATCGTGAACCGGCCGAAGGAAGAGCCCGGCTTCCACGTCGCGCGCGCAGAAGGGGCTGGCCGCGCGCTCCGCTACACCACCCGCGCCTATGTGACCGACCGCCCCTCGGGTCAGCGTTACGCGTGAGCGGGTGGACAGCCGGCGCGCTTCCTTCCCCCCGGGCGCGCGCCGGCCCTTTTCTCCAACCTGAGACTGCCCCATGAACATGCCCCAGCCTGCGCCCGACATCGCCGCCGCGGTCGCCGAGACGGTGGACCTGCGCCAGGAACTCCAAACGTCCGGCGTCGCCGCCATCCTCGAAGAGCTGGATCGCGAGCTGATCGGGCTGAAACCGGTCAAGCGACGCATCCGGGAGACGGCGGCGCTTCTGCTCGTGGAGCGGGCGCGCAAAAAGCTCGGCCTCGCGCACGAGACGCCGACCCTGCACATGAGCTTCACCGGCAATCCCGGAACGGGCAAGACGACCGTGGCGCTGCGCATGGCGGACCTTCTCCACCGGCTCGGCTACGTCCGCAAAGGCCAGCTGGTGACGGTCACGCGCGACGATCTCGTCGGCCAGTATATCGGCCACACGGCGCCGAAGACGAAGGAGATCCTGAAGAAGGCGATGGGCGGCGTCCTCTTCATCGACGAGGCGTATTACCTGCACCGGCCCGAAAACGAGCGCGACTATGGGCAGGAGGCGATCGAGATCCTTCTGCAAGTGATGGAGAACCAGCGCGAGGATCTGGTCGTGATCCTGGCCGGCTATGCGGGGCGGATGGAAAAGTTCTTCGGCTCCAATCCGGGGTTCCGCTCGCGCATTGCCCATCATATCGACTTCCCGGACTATGCCGAGGACGAACTGTTGGGTATCGCTGAACGCATGCTGGACGATCAGAACTACCGCCTTTCCGCTCCGGCCCGCGCCGCGCTCGCGCAATATATCGCCCGGCGGCGGCAGCAGCCGCATTTCGCCAATGCGCGCTCCATCCGCAATGCGCTGGACCGGGCGCGCCTCCGCCAGGCGAACCGCCTGTTCGAGGCGGAGGCCCCGGTGAAGAGTTCCGAGCTTTCGACAATCGAAGCGGAGGATATTCTGGTAAGCCGCGTGTTCCAGATGCCGGTGGTAGCGGAGGCGGAGCAATGACAGCGGGGGCGCGGGCGGCGATGGCAACAACCAACCCCCTCATGGTGAGGCGCGAGCGAAGCGAGCCTCGAATCACGCGCCCACGTTCGTCCAGCGCCTTCGGGAGCATCCTTCAAGGCTCGACGCGTTCCGCGTCTCGCACCTCAGGATGAGGAGAGTGGGTATGACCGCCCGCCCCCTCCGCATCTCCCCCTCCATCCTCTCCTCCGATTTTTCGCGGCTCGGCGAGGAAGTGCGCGCGATCGACGCGGCGGGCGCCGACTGGCTGCACCTCGACGTGATGGACGGGCATTTCGTGCCCAACATCACCTTCGGCCCGGCGGCGATCAAATCCGTCCGCGGCGCGTCGAAAAAGACGTTCGACGTTCACCTGATGATCGCGCCGGCCGATCCCTACCTCGCCGCCTTCGCGGATGCGGGCGCCGACATCATCACCGTGCATGCGGAGGCGGGGCCGCATCTCGACCGTTCGCTGCAGGCGATCCGCGCGCTCGGAAAAAGGGCCGGCGTCGCAATCAACCCGTCGACTCCGCCAAGCGCCGTCGAATACGTGCTCGACCGGCTGGACCTCGTGCTGGTGATGACCGTCAATCCGGGCTTCGGGGGACAGGCCTTCATCCCCGCCATGCTGGAAAAGGTGCGGCGCGTGAAGGCGATGATCGGCGATCGCCCGATCGACATCGAGGTGGACGGCGGGATCGGGGTGGACACCGCGCCGGAGGTCGTCGCGGCGGGAGCGAATGTGCTGGTCGCCGGCACCGCGATCTTCAAAGGCGCGCCGAATGACTATGCGGCGAACATCTCAGCCCTCCGCGACGCCGCCGCCGGTCCGGCAGCGCCGGCCGCAGCTTGACGGGGCCGGCGTCGCGATCACCCTCCCCGCGCGCCGGTCTGTCCGGGTTTGCGCGCCGGTGCAGCGGAGGCGAAAAGCCTACAAGATCAGGGCGATTCGACCCGTTGCGCCCTGACGGTCGCGAAGGCGAGGTAGGTGGCGATCGCGGCGGCGACCGAAATCGCCCCGATCTGGCCGAGCGCCAGGCCGACCGCCATCAGGCCGGTCACCGCCATCCAAAGCAGCGCGCGTTCATTCGACATGGTTGGAGCCTCTCCTTTTCCGGCCCTCTTTGCGGGGCGCGGCGGGCGGAGACGTAGCGCCCCGATCGGAAAGGGACTCTTAAAGAATTCAGCGCGATCCGCCGGATCGCTTCCTTTTCGGCGCCGTCGGCGCGCGCCGCGGCCGCGCGCGCTTGCCGGGCCAGGCGACGATCCGCTCCTCCAGCGGGCGCGTCCACTCCGCCTCGCTGACGGTGCGCTCCTGCACGGAAATTCCCGCCTGATGCACCGTCTCCGGGTCGCCGGAGACCAGCGGGTGCCACCAATAGAGATCGCGCCCCTCGCCCACCAGGCGATAGCCGCAGGTGGCGGGCAGCCATCCGAGGCTCTTCACGTTCGCCGGGTCGAGCTGGATGCAGTCGGAGACGAGCCCGTGCCGGCCGGCATAATCCTTGCAGCGGCAGGTGCTTCCGTCGAGCAGCCGGCAGGCCACGTCGGTCCAGTGGATTTCGCCGGTGTCGATGTCCTCCAGCTTGTTCAGGCAGCAGCGCCCGCAGCCGTCGCAAAGCGATTCCCACTCCCCCTCGCTCATCTCGTCGAGGGTTTTGGTGCGCCAGAAGGGAGCGTCGGTCATGAGAGCGCATATAAAGCATTTCGCGGGCGCTTTCCCCGTCGTTTCGTGGACGATCGCGGCGGCGATGTTCGACGTGAAACAATCCCCATAGCCTACCGGCCTGCTTCAGTTTTTGGAAAAATCCTTCACACCGAACAGGGGTCGAACAGGCGCATCCTCGATCTGAACGGGCGGCCGAAGCCATGGAACAAGCTATCCTCGTTCGTTGGTTCGACAAAACGAGCCGGCGGGCCGCACTGGCTCAGTTTCCTTATGAAGTCCACAGGTGCGGCTTTCGAAGATGCTGGACACCTTCGCTAGCTTTCAGCTTTTGAGTTATCTGGCGGCGCTGGCGGGCTATTGAGCACCTGGACGAATGCCTCGCTCATGCCGTCCCGGCGATAAGCCTTGCACGAACGAGCGGGGATGTCTCAGTGAAGGACGGCGACCTTTCAATGCGCAGCATTGCCGCCATGCTGCTACTCGCGGTTATGTGGGGCCTTTCCATTCCGGCAACGAAGCTGGGACTTCAGGACCTACCCCCGCTGACCTTCACGGCCCTGCGATTCCTTGTGGCAGTTCCGTTGTTCCTGGTCTTGGCAACAGGCCGCCTATCGGTGCCGTGGCGCGCGGTCCCCAGCATTGCAGCTCTTGGCGTGATGGGCATTACGTTGGGAAATGTGGCGCAATCGTTCGGCGTCGCAGGCACATCCGCGTCGGCTGGAACGATCATCTCTGCGACCATTCCCGTTTTCGTCGTGATCTTGGCGGCGGTCCGGCTCAATCAGCCCGTGACAGGCCGGCAATGGCTTGGATTGCTGGCCGCCTTCGCCGGCATCGCGCTGGTAGCCTTAGGAAGCGGATCGGAAGCGGCTGATGTTTCCCGCACTACAATGCGCGGCATGACTTGGATGCTCGTTTCGGCGGTCGCTATCGCGTTCTACTACATTTGGAGCGCGGAACTCGCCGAAGAGTTCGGCGCCTTACCCGTGGCAGCATGGAACGGATTGGCCGGCCTTATTGCCATCCTGCCCCTTGCCGGCTGGGAGATGACACACACGCCGCTCCATTTCTCGGCTCAAGCCGTATGGGTTGCGGCATATCTCGGCATCGCGGTGACGGTCGCGGGGCTCTTTCTGTGGTTGCACTTGCTGCGCACCGTACCGGCCCGCGTTGCGGCAAGCGTCCAATACCTTCAGCCGGTTTTCGGGATTGGAGCGGCATCCCTAATGTTCGGGGATCGGTTGGGCACGCTCTTCGCTCTAGGCGTGATCCTGATTCTCGGCGGGCTCGCCCTAGCCGTTGTAAGCCGCAGAGAACCTGGCCAGCCGCTTAGCCTTTCAAACTGAGACAGTGCCGGCGGCCCGGTAGCTCTCCATAGGGGCGACAGCTGCGTTTGCGGGTCGATCGGGACAATGGCGAGAAGCACGATCCAGACTATCGCGCTCCGCTGTCGTGCCGCTAGACGCCGAACGGATATGTCTCCGGGGCGCCGGCGCCAGGCGAGGCGGCGAGGGGGGTGACGGGGCTCGTCACCTCGAACCAAAAATAGCGGTCGAACTGCTTCGGCAGGCTCGCCTCGAAATAGTGGCTCAAAAGTTCCGTCTCGGGGCGGTAGATCACCCCGATCGCCCGTTCCAGCCGCGGCCTGAGCAGGCTGTGGCCGAGATCGCGGTCGCTTTCCGCGGCCACGTCCAGATACGAACAGGGCACCGCGCTGTCGCGGAACAGCGCCTCATAGCTCTCCTCGTGCGCCGGGCGTACGTCCTTGAACTCCATCCGGCCGCCCCAGTCGTTCGCCGCCGCGACCTTGCCGCGATCCGTGCCGAAGCCGACGAGAAGCGCGGCCTCGCCGAAGCGCTCGCGCGTGAGCTGGCCGATGTTGATCTCGTCGCGCACGAGGCCCATCTCGGTCGCGGCCGCATTTCCGACATGCGAATTGTGCGCCCAGATGATCGCCTTGCTGCGCGGGCCGCGGGCGGCGAGAACGCGCTCCAGCGTTTCGAACATGTGCCGGTCGCGCGCGTTCCAGGAATCCGCATAGCCGTAATACATCGCGCGATAGTAGACTTCGGCCGAGGCGATCAGCCGAGCGTTTCCCTCCGCGTCGAGATAGGCGTCGGCATCCTTCGCCATGTAGTCGAGCCGGCGGTCGAGGAGCCCGCGCAGCATTTCGACCACCTCCCGCTCGCAGCGACGATTGCCTTCCAGGAGCGCGGCGCGGCCGTAGGCGGACGGCTCCTTCTGCCACGGCGTCAGGCAGCCATAGCGCTCGCGCGCAACCTGCGCGGCTTCCGGATCGACCTCGTCGAGATAGCCGATCACCGCGGCGATCGAGGCGGAGAGGCCATAGAGGTCGAGGCCGTGGAAGGACGCGCGCTTTTCGCGCGGTCGTGCGGCATTCCAGTCGCGCATCCATTCGACGAAATTCAGCACTTCCTGGTTGCGCCACATCCAGGTCGGAAAGCGCGTAAAGGCCGGTGCCAGGTCCTCGCCCGGCGGCCGGCCCCGCACGTGCCGGTCGATGCGGGTGGCGTCGGGCCAGTCCGCCTCCACCGCGACGATGTCGAAGCCATGCGCCTCGATCAGGCGGCGGGTGATTGCGGCGCGCGCCCGGTAGAATTCGGACGTGCCGTGCGTGGCCTCCCCGAGGAGGACCAGGCGAGCGTCGCCGACATCGTCGAAGAGCGCTCCCACCTCCGCCCCGTCGGGCGATCCGATCGGCCGCACCGCGCCGGCGATCGCCTTGGGAAGATCGGAATCCGCCAGGATGCGGAGCGCCGCACGGCGTTTGCGGTCGGGCCGCCGCACCGGCCGCGCCAGTTCGTGTTCCAGCCATCCCTCCTCGCCCATCAGCGGCACGAAGCGCACCGCGCCGAGCCCCTCCTCCGAAAACCCCTCGCCGCCCCTGGTGATCACGCGCAGCTCCTGATGGGCGTTGACGCTGACGGGAATCACCAGCCGACCCCCCGCCGCCAGCTGGCGTTTCAATGAATCCGGCGGCGCCGGCGCGCCTGCCGCGACCAGGATGGCGTCGTACGGCGCGCGCTGCGGAACGCCGCGGGAGCCGTCGCCCTCGATGATTTCGACGTTTCCGTAGCCGAGGCGGCCGAGCGCCTCGCGCGCGCCGGCGGCGAGCGCCGCGTGCCGCTCGATGGTGACGACCTCGCGGGCGAGCTCGGCAAAAACGGCGGCGGCATAGCCCGAACCGGTCCCGACTTCGAGCACCCGGTCGTCGGGACCGATCCGTGCGGCTTCCGCCATCAGGGCGACGATGTAAGGCTGCGAAATCGTCTGGCCTTCGGCGATCGGCAACGGGCTGTCGTCATAGGCGAATTCGGCGAGATCCGCCGGCACGAACGCCTCGCGCCGCACCTTGCCCATCGCCTCGAGCACGCGCGCGTCGGCAATTCCTCGCCCGGCGAGCTGGCGCTCGACCATCTTCTGACGAGCTTCGGCGTAACGGTCGTCATGCATCGGGGCGGTTCCCGGTCTTTTTCGCGCCGCGCGCCTTCGCACCCGAAAACGGCGGGCGTTTTGGTGCGTTCCGCACCGTCGATCCTCACGTGCTCCGGAATCGGGCGCCGCGGGGAAAAGCCGGCGCCTATGGGAAAAGCGCGGTGCGGCTCCAGCCCCCCGCCCGGCTCGGCGTGAACCGCACGCGGTCATGCAGGCGGAACGCCCCGTCGCGCCAGAACTCGATCTCCTCGGGTAAAATGCGAAAGCCGGACCAATGCGGCGGGCGCGGAATGGCGCCGGCGGCGAAGCGGGCCGTGAAGCGTGCGACGGCTTTCTCCAGGGCGAAGCGGCTCTCCAGCGGACGCGATTGCCGGCTGGCCCAGGCGCCGATGCGGCTCATGCGCGCCCGCGTGGCGAAATACGCGTCCGCTTCCGCGGCGGAAACCGGTTCGACATTGCCCCGCACGCGCACCTGCCGGCGCAGCGACTTCCAGTGGAAGCAGAGGGCGGCCTTCGGCACCGCGGCAAGCTCTTCGCCTTTCCGGCTTTCGAGGTTGGTGTAGAAGACGAACCCGCTCCGGTCGAAATCCTTCAAGAGCACCATCCGCACGTCCGGCATGCCGGAGGCGTCGACGGTCGCCAGCGCCACGGCGTTCGCGTCGTGCGGCTCGCTCGCGTTCGCGGCCTGAAGCCATTCGGCGAAGAGGACGAACGGGTCCTCGCCCCCAAGCGAGTCACCACTTGTTAACTTCACGGCGGCATCGTCGGCGCCGGCGGATGTGCTGCCGTCGGTCATAGCGGGTCCGTGCGTGTTGCGTTCACATGATATCCGTCATATCGGCCGGAGCCGCCCCTCGCCTAGCCGCCCGGCGCTGGCGCTCGCGTTTTCGGCGCTGCTGCCGGCCTGCACCATATCGATGCCGATGATCGGCTCCAAGGACGAGCCGGCGACGACCGGTTCGATCGCGAATCGCGTGGAGGTCGAGCGCCCCTTGCCGCAGGCGCTCGCCTATTCCGATGCCGCCAAGATCGGACAGGCCGCAGCGGGAGCGCTGTGGCAAGATCATGACGCCGGCATCGAATGGCTGAACGCCGCCACCGGCTCGTCGGGCACCATCGAGAAGAGCGCCGCGAACGCGGAGAATACGGAGACCTGCCGCCCCTTCCGTACGATCGTCACCAGCATCGGCGGCGTGCACAGCTATTCCGGGCAGATCTGCCGCGGCGATGACGGAGACTCCATCGTGCGGCTCGCCGCGACGGGCGAAAATCAGACCTCCTGAGCGCTGGCATTTGCCGGCGGAATTTCCCATATCGTTCGTGGGCTTCCCTCGTCGGACGGTTTTTTTCATGCGCGATCCCTATGACGTGCTCGGCGTCGGCCGGTCTGCAAGCCAGGCCGAGGTGAAGCGCGCCTATCGCAAGCTCGCCAAGGAGAACCACCCGGACAAGCACGCCGGCGACAAGAAGGCGCAAGCGAAGTTCGCCGAAATCAACTCGGCCTACGAAATTGTGGGCGACAAGGACAAGCGCGGACAGTTCGATCGCGGCGAGATCGACGCGGAGGGCAAGCCGCGCTTCCAGGGCTTTCAGGGCGGCCCGGGCCAGGGCGGCTTCGAAAACATCGACCCGAGCGCCTTCGCGGATATTTTCGCCGACATCAATCGCGGCGGCGGCGGCGCCCGCACGTTCCGTTTCTCGACCCGGCCGGGACCGGGCGCGCGCGCCGGCGGCTTCGATCCCGACGAGGACGTCTTCTCGAGCCTCTTCGGCGCGGCCGGACGGGCGCAGCGCGGGGGGCGGCCGCCGCCCGGCGCCGACATCCGCGCCGATGTCGCCGTCACGCTGGAGGATATCGCCGCCGGCAAGAAGCCGAGGGTCGCGCTGCCGACGGGCAAGACCGTCGATTTCACCTTGCCCAAGGGCGTCGCCGACGGACAAATCATCCGCTTGCAGGGCCAGGGGCAAGCCTCGCCTGGCGGCGGACCGCCGGGGGACGCGCTGGTCACGATCCGCTTCGTCCCGCATCCGCTCTTCAAGGCGGAAGGCGCCGACCTGAGACTGGACCTTCCCGTCAGCCTCGACGAGGCGGTGCTCGGGGCGAAAATTCCGGTTCCCACACTCTCCGGCAAGGTGCAGGTCACCATCCCGCCCGGCTCGAGCAGCGGGCGCACGCTCCGCCTGAAGGGCAAGGGACTGCCGGCGCAGCAGGGCCACGGCGACCTCCTGGTCACGCCGCGCATCGTGCTGCCCGCCGCGGCCGACGGCGAGCTCGAAGCGCTGATGCGCCGCTGGCGCGGCGAGACGCACGCGAGCCCGCGCGGACCCGCCTTCGATTGAGTTGCGCCGACCCCTCCCCAATGGGGAGACGGTGTCGCCGGGGCGCCGGTCCCTTGAGCGTGCTCCACGGTCTTTCGAGATCGGAAACCGCGGTGGCCCTGAGCCGGCCGCCTCGCGGCCACCTCTTCCCATAGTGTGAAGGGGTGCGGTTGAAGCGCCGCGTTCTCCGCGGCTCCGCCGCGACGCAGCGCCAAGGGGCGCCTCACCTGGCCGGCGCGCGGAGTTTTCGGACGTGGATGTTGATGTCGAGGTCGACGTCCTTCACGCAGCGCTGCTCGGTGGCGTGGCTCTTGCCTTCGTACCAAGGCCCGTCGCGCAATTCGGCGTCGGTTACGTCGATAAGATCGAGGCAACGCCATTCGCCCCCTGGCGGCAGGCGCGAGGAACTATCGCCGGCGAATTGATAGGCGAGCACCTTCTCCTTGCCGTCGCTCTGCCCGACAATCGCCGGACAGAGTTCTCGGCGAAAGCCCTTGTAGCGGCAGACGACCTGCTTGCCATTCAGCAGCGCCTCGCGAAAGAGCCGGTAAGTGGGGCTGGGTACCAGCACCTCAGGATGTCCCGCGGGGAGGAGCTTGAACACATAGGCGTGCTCGCTGGCACTCTTCACGTCGCCGCGTTCCAGAGCGGCACGAACGAAGTCCAGCTTGGCTGCGTCTGCCGGCGACAGGTAGGGCGACCAGGCTGTGTCATCCTCGATCGTTTCGACGGGGACTTCGGCGGCGTATTCGCCCTCATGGATTAAAGCTCGCTTGCGGCGTGTCGTCATTCCTTCCGCCTCTTGAAGTCGTCGGTCCAGCGCGTCTCGTCAGGACGGTAGGCCGTGACAAGCACTGTTGGACGGAGCGTCTCGCGAGGGATTCCCCATACCACATGCATCGGTCGCCCGAAACGATCCCTTTGGAGGACCAGAACGGTTGGCCCTTTCCACGCAGTCGGATAACTTTCCACAACCTCAGCCGAGGCAATTCCAGACAGGATGTCGTTGAGTGAGATCCCGTCGGCGGCAAGCTCTTCGCGGCCGTGCTCCGAGACGAGATAGTCACCGGCCTCGACCAGCTCCTGAACGCGCTGAAGCGCTTCATCCATTGCCTCTCCGACCGTGCTCCGCGTGCCCTCATCCGGCCGCTTCGCGGCCACCTTCTCCCAATGGGAGAAGGGGGCCCATCGGGACCGGCGGCTGCGAATCGGCCGGAACGAAAAAATCCGGCTGCAGCGCGACGTTCGGGTCGACGCGGTATTTTTCCAGGTCCGTCACGCCCTCGCCGACGAGGAACGTGTCGTCGATCAGGAAATTTCCGGTGAATTCGCGGCTCGGCTTCCGGAAGATCAGGTAGGCGGCGTCGGCCAGGATATCCGGCCTGCGCGAGGCGCGCATCATGGCCTCGCCGCCGAGCAGGTTCTTGATGGCGGCGGTGGCGATCGTGGTGCGCGGCCAGAGCGCGTTGACGGCGATTCCCAGCGGCCGGAACTCCCCGGCGAAACCGAGCACGCACAGGCTCATCCCGTATTTCGCGATCGAATAGGCGAGGTGCGGCGCGAACCATTTTTCCGCCATGTCCAGCGGCGGAGAGAGCATCAGCACATGCGGGTTGGCCGCCTTCTCCAGGAACGGCAGCGCGTACTTCGTCACCATGTAGGTCCCGCGCGTGTTGATCTGCTGCATCAGATCGAACCGCTTCATCTCGGTCTTTTCGGTCGGCGCCATGTGGATGGCCGAGGCATTGTTGACGACGATGTCGATGCCGCCGAATTTCTCGGCCGTCTGCCGGATCGCCGCCTCGACCGCCGTCTCGTCGCGGATGTCGACCGCGATGGGCAGCGCCTTGCCGCCCGCTGCCTCGATCGTCGCGGCGGCGGAGAAGATCGTGCCCTCGAGCTTCGGGTGCGGCTCGGTCGTTTTCGCGGCGATGGCGATGTTGGCGCCGTCGCGCGCCGCGCGGAGCGCGATGGCGAGCCCGATGCCGCGCGACGCGCCAGTGACGAACAGGGTTTTGCCGTTCAGCACGATCGAGGTCGCCTCCGTCTGCGCGTTCGAGGCGTCACTATATCGAACGCTTCGTGCCGATTGGCCTCGACACATTCGTCTTGGACATTCGCGATCCCTTCCGCGTCAACTGCCGGAACAAGCCGGGATCGGCTTCCGACAGCGGCTTCATGCGCGCCCACTCCTCCTGGGAGGGCTCCCACGTATCGGGATCCGCGACGATCGCGCGATTGATGGCCGCGTCTTCCTCAGGGCTGGGGCGGCGAAGCCGCTTGGATTCGCTCATATTCCTCGATCTCCCTGTCATTGGCTTTCCTGAGGCTGATCACCCTGATTCGGTTCGCCCGAGGCGTGTAAACGAGGACATGAAGCCGATCCTGTATAGGTGCATATAAAATGAATCGTCTCTCTTTGTAATCGAAACGCCGATCCTCCAGGGCAACTGACCGGCTCCAGTCCATATCCGGGGCGGACTCGAACGAAACACCGTGTTTGGACAAATTCTGGCGCGCCTTTCTGCCGTCCCACTCGAATTGCGTCATAGATCGGCAGCGCCAACGGGTGGTTCAAGAATTTCGGGTTGTCGCGTCAAAGCGCAAAGCCGACGCGGGTCGTGCCGAGCGCCGCCTCCGCGCCTTCCGCAATTGCGAGGCGCAGCGCCGCCGTCTCCGGCGCGAGCCGCTCCGCGAAGAAGCGGGCCGTCGCGATGCGAAGCGTTCCGGCTGCACTCGCATCGCCGAGAGAGGCCAATGCGCCCTTGGCGAGATAGGCGCCGCCGGCGGCAAGGCCGAACAGCCTCAGATAAGGCGTCGCGCCGGCGAGCGCCTCCGCCGTACTGCCGGCGGCGAGCAGGCCGAGAAGGTGATCGGAGGCGGCCTCGAAATCGTCCAGCGCGGCAAGCAGGCGCACGCCCATGCGGCCGAATTCGGGGCGGTTTTCGGCCCGCGCGCGTTCGGCGATGTCTCGCAATTCCCCCACGTAGCCGTGGACCGCGCCACCGTCGGCCAGCGGCAGCTTTCGGGTCACGAGGTCGATCGCCTGGATGCCGTTCGTGCCCTCGTAGATGGAGGCGATGCGCGCGTCGCGCAGCGTCTGCGCGGCACCCGTCTCCTCGATGTACCCCATGCCGCCGTGCACCTGCACGCCGAGCGAGGCCACCTCGAAACCGGCGTCGGTCGAAAACGCCTTGGCGACCGGCGTCAGCAGGTCGCGCCGGTCGCGCCAATGCGTCTCGCCGGTCGCCGCGGCCATGTCGGCGGCGAATGCGCAGGCATAGCAGAGCGCCCGGCTCGCCGCGGTCATGCCGCGCATCGTCATCAGCATGCGGCCGACGTCGGGATGCGCCGCGATCGGGCTCATGTCGTCGCCCGCCCATCCGGGCGCGCGCCCCTGCCGCCGGTCGGCGGCGTAGGCGACCGCCTGCTGCAGCGCGCGCTCGCACTGGCCGAGACCCTGGACGCCGACCATCAGCCGCGCGTTGTTCATCATGGTGAACATGCAGGCGAGCCCGCGATTTTCTTCGCCGACCAGCCAGGCGCGCGCTCCCGGTTCGGGTCCGAAGCGGCCGTCGCCATAGATCATCGTGCAGGTCGGAGAACCGTGGATGCCGAGCTTGTGCTCGAGGCCCGAGCAGACGACGTCGTTTCGTTCGCGGAGGCTTCCGTCGGCGTTCGCCAGGAATTTCGGAACGAGGAAGAGCGAGATGCCGCGCGAGCCGGGCGGAGCATCCGGCAGACGCGCGAGAACCATGTGCACGATGTTTTCCGCAAGATCGTGCTCGCCGTACGTGATAAAGATTTTTTGGCCGAAGAGCCGATAGGTTCCGTCGCCCTGCGGCTCGGCGCGCGTGCGCAGCGCCCCGAGATCGGAGCCCGCCTGCGGCTCCGTCAGGTTCATCGTCCCCGTCCAGCGGCCGGAGACCATGTGGGGAAGGTAGGTCGATTTCAGCGCCTGCGAGCCGTGCCGGTCGAGGGCTTCGATCGCTCCTGCCGTCAGCATCGGACAAAGCGCGAAAGCCATCGCCGCGCCGGTCCACATCTCCTGCGTGGCGACGGCGATGAGCGTGGGAAGTCCCTGGCCGCCGTGCGCGTCGGGCGCCGCGAGCCCGTTCCAGCCGGCCGCCATCCACGCGTCGTAGGCGTCGCGCCAGCCGGGGGGCGTCGCCACCGCATCGTTCTCCAGCCGCGCCGGGTTCTCGTCGCCGATGCGGTTCAGCGGGGCGATCTTCTCCGTCGCGAAACGCCCCGCCTCGTCGAGCACCGAATCGACCAGGTCATGGCTGAGCGCCGGAAAGGTCCCCGCCTCGAGGGCCTCTGAAAACCCCGCCACATGCTTCAGCGCAAACGCGATGTCCGAAACGGGCGCGCGATACATCGGCGTTCTCCTTTTTCCGCGTGCGGGACAACGGGATCACGCGATGGCGCTGCGCGCCACGCGGTCCGGCATGGGGATCGCTACCCCCCGGTAGCCTTCCGAGGACGCCCACCTTTGCGGCCGTTCCGCCGCGAGGCTGCGATTTTGGCGCTGCTGCGAGCGCGCCCGCCGGCCGCCCCGAGCTGCTGGGCCATCCATCGCTTCGAACCGAACACGCCCTGCAACAGAGCGGGCACATACACGTCGACGTCCAGGTTCGGCCAACGCAGGCCGAGGCCCGCCGGACTGATCTCGATCTCGGCCAGGTCCTTGGTCGAAGCTCCGGCGAGACCCTCGATCAGGTGCACCGGCACTGCCAGTTGAACGCCCGTATTCAGGCTCACGACGAGACGCGACGCGCGGCGGTCGTATCGGGCGGTGACCGCATGGCCTGCTTCGCGGAGCGCCTGCGTGCGCGCCTCGGCCTCTTCGAAGTCCCCCTCAGTAACGGCCATGAACCTGTCTCCATTCCCCGCAAAGGTCGGCCAGCACGGCCGCCAAGGCTTCCTTGATGCGCCCAAGTTGTGGACGGGCAAAGCCGTAGCTGTTACGCAGTTCGGGCGGCCCCTCCGGGCAGTTCAGAAGAAATGCCGCTTCACCGTCCGCCCCTTCGACATGGACGTGCGCGGGTCGGTGATCGTTCGGGTAGATAACCACACGCAAGCCATCGAAGCGATGAACGGTCGGCATGCGACGGATATAAAGAAACCTGAGCGCTCAGGATAGTCCGCGCGGCCGTTTGACAATCCGAGAGGATGCAAGTTCAACGGCGATTCTCTTGCGCCAACTCCAGGTCACCTCCGCCAATCTCACCGAAGCCGCAGCCGAAGCGGCGGCGGCGTTGCGCGCCGGAAACCTCGTGGCGCTGCCGACGGAGACCGTTTACGGCCTGGCCGCGGACGCAGCGAATGGCGCCGCCGTCGCGCGGGTCTTCGCCGCCAAGGGGCGGCCGCGCTTCAACCCGCTGATCTGCCATGTGACGGATTTGGAGATGGCCGCGCGCTACGGGCGGCTCGACCCGCGCGCGGTGCGGCTTGCGGAAAAATTCTGGCCGGGACCTCTCAGCCTCGTCGTGCCGCTCGCGCCGGGCGCCCCCCTGCACCCGCTGGTCTCGGCCGGATTGCCGACGGTCGCGCTCCGCGCGCCGCAGGGCGCGGCGAGGACGGTGATCGCCGCGTTCGGCGGCGCGCTCGCTGCCCCCAGCGCCAATCGTTCCGGCGGCTTGAGCCCGACGCGGGCGGAGCACGCGATCGGGCAGCTCGGCGACGCGGTCGCACTCGTGCTGGACGGCGGGCCGTGCGCCGTCGGGCTCGAATCGACGATCGTCTCGCTTGCCGGTGAAGGAGCCCGCCTGCTTCGCCCGGGCGGCATTTTGGCGGAGGAGATCGAAGCGGTTTTGGGCGCGGCGCTGGAGCGCGCTCGGCCGGGCGAAGCGATCGCCGCGCCGGGCATGCTCGCCAGCCACTACGCCCCGCGCCTGCCGGTCCGGCTGGACGCCGTCTCCGTCGGCTCGGACGAAGCCCTCCTCGCCTTCGGCGACACGCCGGTTGCAGGCGCCGATCGGGCCGTCATGGTTCGAAATTTGAGCCCGGCCGGCGACCTCACCGAGGCCGCCGCCAATCTTTTCGCCGAGCTTGCCGAACTCGATCGAAGCGGCGCATCGCGCATCGCCGTCGCGCCGATCCCGCGCGAAGGTCTGGGCGAGGCCATCGACGACCGTCTTCGACGCGCGGCTGCGCCGCGGGAGGGCGCGCCGGAAAATGGCTGATCCTCTTCAGCGCGCGCAGCTTTTTGCGCCGGCCCTGGAGAGGACGAGCGCTCCAAATCGCGCGGCGCCATGGTATAGAGCGGCAGCACCCGACTCCCGCGGCTCGAACAAAGGGATTCGCCGATGTGCAGAATATGCGGGGCGAGATCGGCCCTCCTGGTTCTGGTCGCGCTTGGCGGCTTTCCAGGTCCGTCCTCCGCGCAACCTATGTTCACGCGGGTCGGCTCGGAGTTCCAGGCGAACGCCACCACCTTATTCCAGCAGGACCAGCCTTCCGTCGCCGCCCTTTCGAACGGTCAGTTCGTCGTCGCCTGGCGCGACCAGAGCGCGGCCGCGCCGGACACCTCGGGCAAGGCGGTGCGGGCGCGCCGCTTCTTCCACCCGGGCGCCCCGGCCGCCGCCGAGTTCGTCGTGAACACGACCAAGGCGCAGAACCAGGAGCAGCCGAGCGTCGGCCGCATCCTGAACAATGGCTTCGTCGTCGCCTGGGCCGACGATAGGGGCGCCGGCGCGGACAAATCCGGCTACGCCGTCCGCGGCCAGCGGTTCACCAACGCGGGTGCGCGGCTCCACGGCGAATTTCAGCTGAACCAGTTCGCCGCCGGCGACCAGGACCACCCGGCGATCGCGCCGATCGCGAACGGCGGCTTCGCCGGCGTCTGGAAGAGCGGCCCGACCACCGGCACGATACGCGGCCGCGCCTATACGGCGGCCGGAGCGCGGAACGGCGACGAATTCCGCGCCAACGCCGCGGCGACCGACGCGGCGGGCGTCGCCCGGGAGCCGGCCGTGGCAGAGCTCGGCTCCGGGTTCGTCGTCGCGTTCACGGATCTCGGGCCGCGGGGCGGCGGGAGCCGCGGCAGCCTGGACATCATGGCGCAGCGGTTCTCCGCGCAGGGTGTGAAACTCGGCGCCCGCATCATCGTCAACACCACGCTTGCCGATATCCAGCAAACCCCCTCCGTCGCCGGAGTCGGAAAGGATAAATACGTGGTCGTCTGGGAGGATGACAGCAGGACCGGAACCGACAAGAGCGGTGCCGCGGTGCGCGGCCAGATCGTGTCGGCCGGCCAGGAGACCGGGGCGCAGTTCCTCGTTCCGACACATACCGCCGGCGACCAGCACGAGCCGGCCGTCGCCGCGTTTCCGAACGGCCGCTTCATCGCGGTATGGACGGACGAAAGCGGCTCGCCGGACGATACGAGCGGCGGCGCCGTCCGCGCGCAGCTCTATTCGAGCGCCGGCGCGAAAATCGGCGGCGAGTTCAGGGTGAACGCGCGAACCCTCGGCGACCAAGGCGAGCCGGCGGTCGCGGTCTTCGACAACACCGACTTCGTCGTGGTGTGGACCGATTTGAGCTTCGGCCAGCCGCCCGATCAATCCGCCACCGGCATCAGAGGCCAGGTGTTCCACCTGAACCATTGACCGCTGCACCGCCATCTTCGTGCGGGGCGCGCCGCCGACCCGAAGAACAAAAAGGCGGATGGCTTACAATCTCTGCACCTCGGATCGCGGTTCCGCTTCCGAACATGAGCGGGCGCGCGGACAGGCTCGGCGGCACCCCGATATTGTCGATCGCCGGTCTCGCCGATAGCTTGTTCGAAAATCGGAACGGGATTTTTCGAATGGAAATGAGCGTGCACGAGCGCGTACGTGCGCTCGCCGGGACATTGGCCGTCAGCGGCATTTTGGGGCTCGCCGGCGCGACATCCGCAGAAGCGCTGACGATCCAGCGCGTCGGCGTGGAATTCCAGGCCAATACGACGTTCAGGAGCTATCAAGAGGATCCGACGCTCGCGACCTTCCCGAATGGAGGCTTCGCGGTCGCATGGACGGATTTCAGCGGCAAGCCGCCGGATTCTTCGACCACGGTGCGGGCGCGCTGCTTCGCCCATACCGGCAGGGCCGCCAAGCCGGACTTCGTCGTGCCGACGACGCGAACCGGCACGCAACGCGAGCCGAGCGCGACGGGTCTCCTGCACGGAGGCTTCGTCGTGCTGTGGACAGACGATGGGGATACGCCGCCCGATACGTCCTACGCGGCGGTTCGCGGCCAGCGCTACTCGAACGCCTGCAACAAGGCGGGAGCGGAACTCCTGGTCAACAAGGGAACGCTCTACGACCAGGACAACCCGGCCGTCGCCGCGCTTCCGAACGGCGGGTTCGTCGCCGCCTTCACCGATTGGAGCGGTCTGCACGGCGACGATCACACCGGCGGGATAACCGCCCAGAATTTCAGCGGCGCAGCGGCGGGGCTGGTGCGTTCCGGCGCCGAGGCAAGGGCGAACCGCACCGTCGATTGGGCGCAGGAGTTTCCGTCCGTCGCAGGCCTCAGCACCGGGAATTCGGCGATCGCCTGGACCGACTACAGCGACGCGAACGGCGATACGAGCTACGCCGCGATCCGTTCCCAGGTGATCGGGCCGAGCGGCGCATGGATCGGCCCCGAGACGGTCGTGAACACCACGACGACCTCCGACCAGATCAGCCCGGCCGCCGCCTCGCTCGGCCGCGGCAAATACGTGGTCGTTTGGGAGGATCACAGCCAAAGCGGCCTCGATCCGAGCGGATTCGCCGTCCGCGGCCAGGTCGTCGCATTGAACGGCCCGAAAGTCGGACGCGAGCTTCTCGTTCCGGCGCTTCGTTCCGGCGATCAGAAGCAGCCCGCCGTGGCGGGGTTCCCGAACGGGCGCTTCATCGTCGTCTGGTGCGATGCAGGAGGCGATGGTTCCGAAAGCGGCCTGCGGGCTCAGCTGTTTTCGCCGGATGGGCGCCGCCTCGGATCCGAGTTCTGGGTCAACGCCAGAAAGACCGGGGCGCAGGAGACGCCGGCGGTCGCCACCTTCGACAACAACAGCTTCGTCGTGGTCTGGACCGACTGGAGCCTGCAGGCCCCCGATACCGAAGGCGCGGGCGTGCGAGGGCAAGTTTTTCGCATCGTCGAATAGCAGGGGAGTGGGCATCGCCTTCTCGACCCGGCGGACCGACGCCAACTGGAGCCGGCGATGCGACGATCTGCGTCGGGCGTTCGCGGCCAGGTGTTCCGCGTGGCGCTTTAAGGCGTGCTCCCAAGCGCCTCGCGCATCGCCGCCGTCGCGGCGGCGAGCGCCGCTGCGTCGCGCGAGCGAAGCACCAGCCGCGTCGTGAAGCGCTTCCCGTCATGATAGGGATAGGAGCCGATGCGCACGAGCGGGTGCGCCGCCTGAACGGAAGCGGCCGGCGCGGCGATCTCCCCCTCTCCGCGATGCGCCTCGACCGTCTCGCTCAGCACCGGACGCGCGGCGGGCAGCGTCTTCACGACCTCGTCCATCATGGCCTGCATGATGGAGGGGACGCCGGCCATGACGAAGACGTTCTTCACCACAAAACCGGGCGCGGCGGAGACTGAGTTGTGGATCAGCGTCGCGCCGTCCGGAATGCGCGCCATCCTGAGCCGCGACTCGTTCGGCTCGATGCCGCGGCTCTTCCAGAACGGCATCAAAAGGTCGACCGCGCGCCGGTCGACGCCGATCCCCAATCCGAATGCCTTCGCGATCGAATCGGCGGTGATGTCGTCGTGCGTCGGACCGATGCCGCCGCTCGTGAACACGAAATCGTAGCGGGACGACAGCGCCTGCACGGCTTCGACGATCGCCGCTTCGATGTCGGCGACGATGCGCACCTCCATCAGGTCGATGCCGATGTCGGTCAGCGTATCGGCGATGAAGCCGATGTTCTTGTCCTTGGTGCGGCCGGAAAGAATCTCGTCGCCGATGACGAGCACGGCGGCGGTCGGGGCGCGAACGTCGGACATGCGATGCGCTCTCCCTCCTTGGCGGGGTATGTCGCTGAGTAATTTCATACGCCAGCGGCAGATCGGCCCTTATATCACCTGCCGGTATGCATTAGCTTAGCGCCACGATCACACCGAGCCGCCTCCCGATGCAGGAAATTTCGACCAGCGCGCCGCGCCAGGCCAACGCCATCACGCTTTACGGCGCGGAAGGTTTCGACGGCATGCGCCGGGCCGGCCGGCTCGCGGCGAGCTGTCTCGACGAGCTTTACGCGCTGGTGAGGCCCGGCGTCAGCACGCAGGCGATCGACGATTTCATCTTCGCCTACGGCATGGACCACAATTCGTTGCCGGCCACGCTGAACTACCGTGGCTACCGGAAGTCGAGCTGCACGTCGGTCAACCACGTCGTCTGCCACGGGATACCCAACGAGAAGCCGCTCAGGGAAGGCGACATCGTCAACATCGACGTGACCTTCGTCCTCGACGGCTGGCACGGCGATTCGAGCCGGATGTATTGCGCCGGGCCGGTGAAGCGGGCGGCGGAGCGGCTGATCGAGGTGACCTACGATTGCCTGATGCGCGGCGTCGATGCGGTGCGTCCGGGGCGAAAGCTCGGCGATATCGGCCACGCCATCCAGAGCTACGCCGAAGCGGAACGCTGCTCCGTGGTGCGCGATTTCTGCGGCCACGGCGTCGGCCGGCTCTTCCACGAGCCGCCCAACATCCTCCATTACGGCCAGCCCGGCGACGGGCTGGAGATCAGGCCGGGGATGATCTTCACGGTCGAGCCGATGATCAATCTCGGCCGGCCGCACGTAAAGCTCCTCTCCGACGGCTGGACGGCCGTCACCCGCGACCGCTCCCTTTCAGCCCAGTTCGAGCACACGGTCGGCGTGACCGAGACGGGCGCGGAGGTTTTTACGCATTCTCCGACGGGCCGCTCATGGCTGCCGTGGAAGGCGGCGGCCTGACTGCCGCCGCCGTCCTTCGGATCGAGGCGCGATGCGCCTTCACTTGGAGTAGGTCACCCCCTCCAGCGACGTGAAGCTCTGCGCGTCGGAGAACATGTCGGCCGCCTCCACGAACACGGTTCCGTCCGGATAGATGTCCAGGCGGCCCGCCTTGCCGTTGAACATGTCGACGGGAATGTAGACGGCGCGGCCGGGGCGGAATTTCACCTGCAACGTCATGACGGCGGCGTCATTTTGCCCGGCGACCTGGGTCATCGCGCCCTTCAGGTGGACGACGTTGTTGGAGTCGAGCGCCGCGGAAGGGGTGGCCGTGCTCGGCGAGTAGGACTGCCAGGTGGATTTCAGGGGAAGGACCTGGAAGGTTAGCGGCGCGGCGGCGGCGCTTCCGCAGAACGCGACGGCGACGGCGAACCCGATAAGGGCAGCCGGAGCCGCTCCGTTTTCAGACTTGGTGATCACGTGCATGTTCCTTTCGTGACGATGACGCCGGGAGAATTCCGTCGAACCGCATCGCGCGGCTTGGCCGGCGCGGACGCGTCGAGCGGAGGGCGCTGACGGTGTCGTTCAGTTCTTGGAGAAGGTGACGCCTTCGAGGGACGTGAAGCTTTGCGCGTCGCTATAGGCGCCGCCGGCCATGACGTAGACGGTTCCGTCCTTGTTGATCACTAGACGGCCCGGCCTGGCCAGCACCTCGTTCACGTGTACAAAGACGGCGCGGTTCGGCCTGAACTTCGGCGCAAGCACAAATGCCTGCGACGTCGATCCGCCGGTCTGCTTGATGGCGCCCGTCAGGTGCACGACGTTGTCGGCGTCGATGGCCGCCGCGGGCTTGCTGGTCGAGTTGCCGTATTCGACCCAGTTGTTCTTCAGAACGATGGGCTGGAACTGCAGCGGCCCGGCGGACTTCGGGAAGGTGACGCCTTCGAGCGAGGTGAAATCCTGGGCCACGCTGTTGGCGGTCGCCGATTGAACGCTGACGGTTCCGTCGGAGTTGATGTTCAGTCGGCCGAACCCTCCGTTCGAGAGGTTGACGGGCACGTAGACGAACCGGTCGGGCCTGAATTTCACCGGAAGCGTGAAGGCATGGGAAGAGTTCGCGGGAAACACCTGGTCGATGGCGCCGCGCAGGTGGACGACGTTGTTCGCGTCGATCGCGGCTTGCGCCTTGCCGGTCGCGGGGGAGTATTGCTCCCAATCGTTGAGCAGAGCGAGATTCTGGTACTGGAGCGGCGCCGCGGCTGCGGTTCCGCAGAGCGCCAGGGAAAGGGCGGCCGAGGCAAGCATCGCCTTGGCCGCCCGGCGCTGGACCGGGTCGATCATCGTTTCCTCCTTGATGCCGGGATTGGCGGGCGGGAGGCACTAGAGGGAATGGATTTCGCGGTGATGTCGCCGGCTGTTTCGCGCCGTGCGAAATTCGATTTCGGCGGGCGCCCGATAGCGAAATATGGGCCTCAGGCGGGCGTTCCCTCGCTCGCCGGCTCGGCGGGAAGATAGCCCCATCGCCGGAGCGGCCGCTGCAGGATGTGGTTCAGCTTCTCGATCGTTTCGGGCTTCAGCTTGCGCAAATGATCGCCGGGCTGCACCTGGCGCCGCTTGCGCATCACGTCCTCTTCCTCGACCGAAAACGCCATCACCGGCGTCAGCTTCGCCAAAAGTTCGTCCGTCAATTCGACCTTCGCGAACGCGCAGACGCGCCGCAGCCAGGCCTTCGGCTTCGTCACCATGTCCTCGTATTTCGAACGCATGTGCTCCGGGTGATCCTTCACGATCTTGCCGATCGCGTCGCAGCACTTCACGTAATAATTCGCCTGCTGCAGGCAGTATTCGTCGATTCCCATCGACAGCGCCTTCTCGCGCCGGGCGCGAAAAGCCTCTTCCGCTTCGCTCGGCGTGGGCAATGGATGGCTGTAGGCTTCCGAATAATAGAAGGACGTGAGGCAGTCGCGCGGATCGCGCACATGCACGACGAGTCGGTTGCCGGCGAACCCGCCCATCTTCTCGATGTAGGTGCCGCGCAGCGCGCCGAAGAAATATCCGGGCTTGCTCAGGAGACCTCGGTGTTCGATGCAAAAAGGCTCCGAGCGGCGGCCGAACCGGCCGGCCATCAGCGCGAGATCGACATGCGGCATCCCGCCATGCGCGTGGATCATCCCGACGATCTGGCCGGCGATGGTGCTGCCGGCCTTGTGATAGGTCAGGAGGGCGGTGCTGGCCTGGTCCGGCCGGGCCGTTTCCGGCATCGGTATGGAGAGCATCGGCGGGAAATATCGTCTCCGGCACGGAGGTTCAAGCGGCCTCGGCCGCCATTTGGTCGCCGTTTAGACCACCTTGCGGACAAACGCCCGCCCGACTCGAGTGAGGATCGAGTTGCGTTTTGGCGGCGCCGCTCCTATAGAACGGCGCAGGCGTCGGCACCCTTGGAGGCCGCGCGCCGAGCGGCCGCTTCGGCGGCCTTTTCCTCAAGGACACATCAGGAGCGCACCCATGGCTCAGACTTACGAGCTCAAGGCGGAAATGCGCGACCGGGTCGGCAAGGGGGCCGCCCGGGCCGTGCGACGCCAAGACCGCATCCCCGCCGTCATCTACGGCGACAAGAAGCCCGCCATTCCGATCTCGCTGCCGCAGCGCGAGACGACGCTGCGCCTGCGGGCCGGCGGATTCCTCACCCACCTCTGCGAAATCGAGGTCGGCGGCGAGAGGATCCGCGTCATTCCGAAGGATTTTCAGCTCGATCCGGTGCGCGATTTCGTCGTGCACGTGGATTTCCTGCGCGTCGGCGAGGGGGCGCGGCTGACGCTGGAAGTGCCGGTGCATTTCGGCAACCACGCCGCTTCTCCCGGCCTGAAGCGCGGCGGCGTGCTGAACGTCGTCCGTCACACCATCGAGCTCTCCGTTCCCGCCGACGCCATTCCAGAGGCGATCGACGTCGATCTGAGCGGCCTGGAGATTGGCGATTCGGTGCACATTTCCGCCGTGACGCTGCCGGAGGGCGTGCGGCCGACGATCGCCGAGCGCAATTTCACCATCGCCACCATCGCCGGCGCTGCTTCCATGAAGCCCGAAGGCGAGGAGGAGGCGAAGCCTGCGGAGGCCGCAGGCGAGGAAGCGGAAGCCGCGGCGGAAGGCAAGACCGAGGAGTGACCGCCCTCGCGGTCCCGTTCGCGCGATGCTCCTTTTGGTCGGCCTCGGCAATCCCGGCCGGCGTTATGCGGGCAACCGCCACAACGTCGGCTTCATGGCGGCGGACGAGATCCACCGCCGCCATGGGTTTTCGCCCTGGCGCGCGCGCTTCGAGGCCGAAATCTCGGAAGGACTCTTGGGCGGCGAAAAGTCGCTGATCCTGAAGCCCGCCACCTACATGAACGAATCGGGCCGCGCCGTCGGCCAGGCGATGCGCTTCTACAAGCTGGCGCCGGGCGACGTCGTCGTGGTCTACGACGAACTGGACCTGCCGCCGGGCAAGCTCAGGCTGAAGACGGGCGGCGGCACGGCCGGTCACAAGGGGCTGCACTCGATCGCCGCCCACATCGGAGAGGGCTTTCGCCGCGTCCGCATCGGGATCGGCCATCCGGGCGCGCGCGAACTGGTCAACGGCTACGTGCTGCACGATTTCGCAAAGGACGATCGGGAATGGCTCGAGCCGTTGCTGGGGACCGTCGCCGAGCACGCTCCACTCCTCGCGAAGGGCGAGGACGCGAATTTCATGAACCGCGTGCATCTGGCGTTGAGCGCCGGGAAAGAAACGGACACACGGCGAGAGGAGGCGCCGGTTTCGGAACCGCCGCATTCGCAACGAGGCGTCCGAACAGCGTTGGCCGACGGCCTGAGAAAGCTGATTGGCAAGCACTAGGTTTTGAGCTTTGGTCAGAAAGCGCTTGCGCGTATCCAGCCGGGCGGTAGAATATTCGCCATGTCTTCTACCCTACAGCTGAACATCAAGAGCCAGGAGGCGTGGGAACTCGCTCACCGCTTGGCCGAAACGAATGGCGAAACGGTGACGGAAGCCGTCACGGTTGCCTTGAGGGAACGGCTCCAGCGCGCAGAGCAGCGTCGCAACAAAGAAGGATTGGCCGAGCGGTTGATGGAGATCGGCCGCCGCGTCGCGTCCCTTCCCGACCTGGACCCAAGAGCGCCCGATGAAATTCTATATGACGAATTCGGACTGCCAAAGTGACGGTCGTCGACAGTTCGGCTGTGGTCGCGGTGCTGCTCGCCGAAAAGGATGCCCACCTCTATGCCGACGCTCTGAAGCGCATCGAGCGGCCCGGCATGTCCACCGGCACACTATTGGAATTAGGGACAGTGCTGCTTCACAAGAAAGGAGACAGCTCCATCCCAGAACTTTACGGCTTCCTTGATCTTATCGGAGTCGTTGCAGTTCCTGTTACGGAAGAGCATGCACGTGAGGCGATCAGCGCGTATGCGCGGTTTGGAAAATGCACTCGACATCCGGCACAGCTGAATTTCGGCGACTGTTTTTCATACGCGCTCGCCAAGGTGCGGGAGCAGCCTCTTCTTTATAAGGGCGAAGACTTCGCCAAAACCGATATCCGCTCCGCCATTTGAAAGACCGACATGGGTTTTCGCTGCGGCATCGTCGGCCTGCCGAATGTCGGCAAGTCGACGCTCTTCAACGCGCTGACGCGCACCGCGGCCGCGCAGGCCGCCAACTATCCGTTCTGCACCATCGATCCGAATACGGGCGACGTCGCCGTTCCCGATCCGCGGCTCGCAAAGCTCGCCGATATCACGAAATCGGCGGAGATCGTGCCGACGCGCCTCACCTTCGTGGATATCGCGGGACTGGTGCGCGGCGCCTCGCAGGGCGAGGGACTCGGCAACCAGTTCCTCGCCAACATCCGCGAAGTGGACGCCATCGCGCACGTCGTGCGCTGCTTCGAGGACCCGGACGTGGTGCATGTCGCGGGCGCGATCGATCCCATCGCCGATATCGAGGTGGTGGAGACCGAGCTGATGCTTGCCGACCTCGACAGTCTGGAGCGCCGGATCGTGCCGCTCGAGAAGCGCGCGAAGGGGGGCGACAGGGAGGCCGGAAAGTCGCTCGAAATCATGCGCATGGCGCTCGAGCTCCTGCGTGAGGGAAAGCCGGCGCGGCTCGCCTGGATCGACGAGGAGCACAAGCCGGCCTTCAAGGCGCTGAACCTGCTCACGTCCAAGCGGGTGCTCTACATCTGCAACGTGGACGAAGTTTTCGCGGCGACCGGCAACGAATTTTCGCGGCTGGTGGAGGAGATGGTCGCCGAGCGCGAGGCGCATCACGGCGCGCGGCCGAAGCACGCGACCGGCGCGGCGGAGGCTTGGCCGAAACCGCCTGCCGTCGTGGTCATCTCAGCGGCGATCGAGGCGGAGATCGCGCAGTTCGCGGAAACCGAGCAGCGGGAGTTTCTGCAGGAGCTCGGGCTTGCGGAGCCGGGCCTCGACCGCGTGATCCGCGCCGGCTACGCGCTTCTCGACCTCGTCACCTTCTTCACCGCCGGGCCGAAGGAGGCGCGCGCCTGGACGGTGCCGCGGGGCACGCGCGCGCCGCAGGCGGCGGGCGCCATCCACACCGATTTCGAGCGTGGCTTCATCAGGGCACAGACCATCGCCTACGACGATTTCGTCGCGTTTGACGGCGAGGTCGGCGCGCGCGACGCAGGAAAGGCGCGCGACGAGGGCAAGGATTACGTCGTCCAGGACGGGGACGTGATGCTCTTCAAGTTCAACGTGTGATTCGCCCTGCGCCGCACCATCTCTACGGAACGCGCTTTACGGTGATCGCAGCGCAGCGGAGCGAGCCGCCTCCGAAAATGTCGCCGGTGTCACGGATGCGGATGTTCCACTGGCCCTCGCTCGGGCCGCCCATGATGGTGGAGAGCGGCTGCTCCGGATTGAACGAGCCGCTGTAGCCTTCCGGGCCGACGAGGACCGACCTCGCCGCCATGTCGTTGAACGTCGTCTGCGTGCCGGAGCAATCCAGTGCGCCTGAGCCCAATCCCTGCCCGAAATTGTTGCTGAAAAGGTCGATGACCTCGCCGAGCGGCGAAATCAGGTCGACCTCGAGCTCGCCGTCGAACGGGTGGTCGACGCGGAGCGAAACGGTCGCCTGCACGACGGTTCCTTCCGTGTCGATGGGCGCGCCCAAGACCAGCCCATTCGGATCGTTGTCGGGGATCGGGATGTCGACGTCCCCGGTTCCGATGATTTCGGTCGTCGTCCCAGGATTGGGCCTCACCAGGATACTTAAGCTACTCCTTGGACGAGGGATCGCAATGCTTTTTGCTGTCTACACGTTTTCCATGTGAGTGTACGTTCGTAAGCGCTCCACTCGTCACGACGAAACGACCCGTTCGGCAAACCTGGCGAGCCGGCTGCACGCTCGCTGAAGAAGCGCGGCAACGTTCTCGAGCCCAGTGGATGGTGGCTTCGACCGCCAAGGTCGCGCAGCAAAAGGCCCCGGATAGCCGGGGCCCCTTCGCCTGTCGCGGATCGGCGACTTTCACTTGAAGACGGTGCTCTCCGCGTGCCCGATCGCGAGGTCGGCGCCCGCCTCGATGCCGAACCGGTTCTGCTGCGTGACGACGACACGCAGCCCGTTCACGCGCAGCCGCTGGTGTGTGCGCGGCTGCGGAAAAATCTGCTCGTTCAGGATCGCATAGCCGATGCCCGGAACCGTGATGCGGCGATTGGCGCCCGTCACGTCTCCGATCGGAACCCCCGCGATCTTCAAGGCGGAAATGCCCGATCCGTCCGCGAAGTTCGTGCGCACCGCGCCGTTCTGCTCCGATTGCGCCACCGCGCGCACCTGCGCCGCCTGGACCAGGCCGTTGAACAGGCGCACGTTATCGACCGTCGATGTCATCTTTGCGAGCGCGCCCTCGGCGGTCGGGCCGCCCTGGCGCGTCGACCGCGCCGTGCCGACGCTCAGGATGCCTCCGGCCTGCGTCGCCGTCGTCACCCGCTCCTGGACCATGCCGTGGGTGCCCTCGCAGCCGAGGCCGAGCGCGGCCGCCTTGCCGATTTCGTTCTGCACATCCTGGTTGGTCGAAAACTCGAGCGACGTGCCGTAGGCGACCCCCGAAAGCACCAGGTCGACCGTCTGGCGCGAAAACATCGAAATTGAATTCGCGACGATCAGCTGCGCGCCGACGTTGAGCCCGAAGCGGTTTTGCTGCTTCACGTCGACCGTGAGCATGTTCAGCTTGATCGCCCCCGACTTGTCCATATCCCCGAAGCGTTTCACGTCCTTGAACGTCACCGTGCCGACGCCGGGCAAGGCGACCTTCGTGCCGGGGGCTACGTCCGCCGAGACCGGAACGCCGGCGACCTTCAGGTTCACGAAGCTCGATCCGTCGATGAAGGACTGCATCGACGCGCGCGTGGCGCGCACGCTGGTGACGCCCCTGATGAACCCGGCGGTGATCAGGCCGTCGAGCATGTTCAGATCGGAGATGGTCGCGATATTGTGGACGACGGCCGAGTTCGGCCCGGTCGCCGTCAGCGCCGACCCGCGCGTGGCGCCCGCGCGCAGCACATGGTTCTCGCTCCCCGCTTCGAGCGAGTCGACGCTGGTGGAGAGGACCTTGCCGTCGGTGCCGCGACACGGAACCGACTGATGCGCCGACCTTCCGAGCGAAGTCGCCACAGGGCCGGCGAGCATGTTCGCTTCCGCCCCGTACGATCCTCCGCTGAACGATCCTCCAAATGGCGCGGCCGCCGCGGCCGGGCCTGCGGAAAGAAGAACGGCGTTCAGCATGGCGGCGCCCGCGATCATGCTGCCGGCCGCAAGTCGCGTTGCACCGCAGCGTGCATCGTAAAGTTTTGACATCGGATAATCTCCCCTGAGCTGCCGTCCTGATTTGGAATCCGCAGCTCTGTTGCCGTCGGTCGTGCAAATCTGCTTTCGAGCAACGGTAACGCCGCGCTTGTTCAGGGGCTGCGCTCCGAATCTATATTTGCATATGTTATGGTGAACTCGGGGCTATTCGAAATTTTCAATTTTGCGCCAAATGAAAGCCAGACGCGGCGTGCATGCCTGAAGGCGTGCTCGATACAGGAAGGGGTCAGCCTGCAACCCGACGCCGTGCGCCCCGGCTTGCCAAGCCGCGTCCTCCCCGCCTATCTCTTCGCGGCGTCCAGAGGCGGCCCATGCACGTGCGCTATTTCGAGGATTTCGAACCCGGCCAGGAGCTGACGCTGCCGGCCCACACGGTGACGCGCGCCGAAATCGTCGCCTTCGCCGCCGAGTTCGACCCGCAGCCGTTCCATCTCGACGAGTCGGCCGCCGCGGGGTCGCTGCTCGGCGGACTTGCGGCGTCGGGCTGGCATACCTGCGCGCTCTTCATGCGCATGCTCTGCCAGGGATGGCTGAACGACAGCGCGTCGATGGGATCGCCCGGAGTGGATACGCTGAAATGGCTGCGGCCCGTCCGTCCGGGCGAGGTGCTCTCCGGCCGCTCGATCGTGCTCGAGGTACGCCCGTCGCGGAGCCGGAGCGATCGCGGCTTCGTCCGCTTCCGGCACGAGGTCGCCAATGCCCGCGGCGAGCCGGTCATGGTCCTGGAGAACCCGATCATGTTCACGCGGCGGCGTTGAATGCGGTTCTTCGAGGACATCGCGCTCGGCGAGCGCCGCGAAACCGGAAGTCACGTTTTCACGGCCGAGGAGATCAAGCGCTTCGCCGGCGCCTTCGACCCGCAGCCTTTCCATACCGACGAGGCCGCGGCCGCGAAAAGCCATTTCGGCGCGCTCTGCGCCTCCGGCTGGCATACCGTCGCGGTCTGGATGAAGCTGCATGTGCGCGCGGTTCAGGAGGAGGATCGCATGTTGCGGGAGGCCGGGCAGCCGGTCGCCCGCCTCGGCCCCTCCCCCGGATTCGAGGCTCTGAAATGGCTGAAACCAGTGTACGCGGGCGACACCATCAGCTTCGAGACGGAGGTGACGAGCCGGAGACCGAGCCGCTCCAGGCCGGAATGGGGCGTCATCACCCTCGAGAACACCGGCCGCAATCAGGCCGGCGAGGAAGTCGTCTCCTTCACCGGCCACGTCTTCGTCGAACGCCGGGACAAGACGCCGCCCGAACCGGCGTGACGTTCAGCGCGCGCTCGTTGCGAGCGTCTTCATCAGCCGCGTCATCAGTCGATTTCGGTCGACGACGCCGGTCGGCTGCCCGTCACGGTCGAGCACCACCAGCGCCTCCGCGCCGCTCGCCAGGAATTTGTCGAGCGCCGTCGTATTCGTGTCCGTCGGCGCGAGCGACTCGCGCACGAGGAAGCGGAACCTGGAGAACGGCGGCGTGCCGGGGTGTTCGAGCTCGCGCATGAATTCGTCGCGCGTCGCGTCGCTCGCGAGCAGCGCCGCCACCTGTTCGGAATTGGCGCTGCCGACGAACGTCTTCGTGACGAAATCGATGAAGATGACGTAGGTCGCCGATCCCGCCGATTGCAAGGTGCGGATATAGGTCTGGATCGCCTCGGGAGCATAGTACCCGGTCCGCCCGACTTCGAGACTGACCGCGTTCGGATGGCGGGATCGAGGCGGCTCGCGAATTCGCGCAGCGTATCGCCGCCGCCCTTGGCGACGACGTCCAGCGCTTCGGCGCCCGCCATAATCGGCGTGGAATCGATCTCCGACGCGGCGACCGCCTGGAATTTCGCCCCCCAGCCGCCCGGGCCGGAGAATTCCAAAAGCCGGCCGGAGAGGATGCCATAGACGAGCAGCGGCACGAGCAGGATCGCGATGAAGGTCGCTCCGTCGACCTCCTTCATGACTCGCGTGAGCACGACGAGGAGAACCAGCGCCAGAAGAAGGACGCAGGCGCTGACGAGCAAGGCAAAAGCTTCCGCCTTCATCGACCGGGCCCTCCGACCCGATCGTAGCAGAAAAACCGCGCGCCGCATCCCTCGCGGAAATCGTCGTTCCGGAAGTGCTAGCCGCCCTGCTCGCGGATCGCGCCGAGCCGAGAAGCCCGCGCCTTGCTCGTTCTTCGCAGCGCCGAGCCTACTGCACGGGCGCCGTCCACGCGTCCAACACGCCGATCTTCATCTTGCGGCGCTCGTCCGCCGAGAGCTTGTAGTCGTTGCCGAAGGGAGCCGATTCGAAGGAGCCGTAGGTCGGGTTGGGCAGCATCAGCCAATCGTGTCCCCAATGCGCGCTCGCGGCCTCGAACGCCTTCAGGCGGTCCGCCTCGCTGCCCTTGTAGGCGTCGGAAAAATCGCCGAAATTGTCGCCGAGGAGAAGCAGGACCCGATAGTCTTTCGCCACGAAGGCGCGCCGCGTGCTCTTCGCCGAGGTCCAGCCCTCCTGCTCCTTGCTGGTCAGGAAGGTGTCGACGTTTCCGCCCATCGGAAAGCCCAGCGCCTCCATGTTCTTGCGCGTGCCGGGTTCCTCGTCTTTCGTGCGGTTGGTGACGTAGAAGACCTTGACGCCCTTGGAATCGGCGTACTGCGTGAACTCGACCGCGCCCGGCACGGCCTTCGCCTTCAGATCGTTGACCCACATCGTCCACGTCTTCGGATCGAAATCGCTATTCGACGTGATCAGGCCGGCCTCGTAGGCGGAATTGTCGATGATAGTCTCGTCGGCGTCGAGGATGACCGCCGGCGGCAGGTCCTGGTATTTTCCTGTCTGCTCGGTGGCCGCCGTCCAGCTCTTGTCGGCCAAAGCTTCGTCGAGCCGGATTTTGGCGAGCGCATAGATGGCGATCGTGTTGGCCTTGTACTCGACCGAGCGCTGCATCCAGAGCGTCGCGTTCAAAACGTCGTTTTGGGGAACGGCGCCCGACGCGGTCGCATCGGCCGTCATTTTCGCGCTCGGCTCCTGTGCTTCGGTTCCGACCGGCTGGTTCGGGGACGGGGCCGCCGGCTGCATCTTCTCGGAGGGGACGGGCACGGGCTCCGCGGGCTTTGTCTGCGCGAACGCGGCGCTGAGCGAAAGCGCCGAGGCCAGGGCCGCCGCGCAAGCGGTGCAAATGCGATCCGGATGATTCATGAGATTCTCCCTTCGGGAGAGCGGCCGGGCCGCCGCTCGATCCTGCGGGAAAGGCTAGCGCGCGGCGCGCGACTGACAAGAACGAGCACAACTCCGGCGAACTCAAGGATTACGGCCGGCTGACGACGAGCAGCCGGGCACGGGTCAATGGAGTTCCAATTCTGACAGCACGACCGCCAGCTCCGGCGCAAGTTGTGGGGCGAGTCGCTGATCTTCCGGCCAGTCCTGAACGGCACGGTAGCCCGTCGGCGTCGGAAGCCGATGCGTGCGGGTCTGTAGCTTCACGGCGTTGATGACCCAAAGCTCCCTGATTCCAAAGCCTGCATAGAGTGCAGCCTTGCGGCCGAGATCATAGTAGATGCTGGAATCGGCGACCTCGACGACGAGCCGCGCCGTCGCGGCGCTCAACTCCTTCCATCCGCCCTGCTTCGGATAGAACACGAAGTCGGGTTCCAGATAGGTGTCTTCATCGAGTCGGAAGGTCGTCTCGTTTGTGAAGACCAGGTCATTCGGCAGACGCTGCGCCCAGTATATCGTCAGTGCCGTCTTGAGGACCTCATGGTGACTGCCCTTGGGCGACATCGGGACGATCTCCCCGCCGATCAGCTCGATCCGCTCGTCCTCCAGAAGGATGCCGGCCGTCGTCATCCGCTCGAGCTCGGCCACGGTGAAGCGGCGGCGCGGCAGGCCCTCGGCCGCGGTCGTCGTTCGCGCGCCAAGGTGAGCATTTGGGACGAAGTCGTTCATCGGAGTGCCCGGATTTCCACTCTCATCCGGAGGGCAATCTAGGCTCAGTGACCCGGGAATTCTACCAAGGTGCGCACCGGGACTCCGAGTCTTTCGATCTTCTTCGATCCGCCGAGATCGGGGAGGTCGATGATGAAAACCGCCGCGACCACGTCGGCGCCGATCTCCTTCAGGAGCTTCACCGCCGCTTCGGCGGTGCCGCCGGTGGCGATCAGGTCATCGACCAGGATCACCTTCTCGCCGGGGGTGATGGCGTCGCGATGCATCTCCATCTCGTCGAGGCCGTATTCCAGCGAGTAGGCGATGCGCACCGTCTCGTGCGGCAGTTTTCCGCGCTTGCGGATCGGCACGAAGCCGGCCGAGAGCTGGTGCGCCACCGCGCCGCCGATGATGAAGCCGCGCGCCTCGATGCCCGCCACCTTGTCGACCTTCGACCCCGCCCAGGGATGGATCAATTCGTCGATCGCCCGGCGGAACGCGCGCGCATTGCCGAGCAGCGTGGTGATGTCGCGGAAGACGATGCCGGGCTTCGGATAATCCGGAATTGCGCGAATGATCGCTTCGAGGTCGGAGGCGAGCGTCATGGCGTGGGGCTTTCTGGCGAGACCGACTGGAGAATTCCCAAGACATCGATCCCGCCGAACTTCAGCACGAGCGCGAGAGCAATCAGGAATAGCGTCCATATCGCCGCGGCCGCAATGCCCGGCAGAATCTGGCGATACCAGAGCCCGGCAGCCTCAATCCTTCCGGCCGCCGATGCTATCCGTTCAGAAATCGCCTCCTCACGAATTCTAGGTTCTTCCGCCGACACGAATGCGCCTCCGTAGTCGATGAGGGCGTCCGCCGCAGCCTGCCGATACTTTTCGATCTGCTCCGGTAGGAGAACGCCAAGCAGCGTCCAATTCGGCGCTGCCCGGCCCGCTGCCGTGCGCCTCCCGAAAGCGCACCAACCAATCCCGCTTGTGCTGTTTGTAGAGGGAGTATGCAACGAGGCCGACGAGATCGTCGTTCGTTCTTACAAGCTCCTCGAAGACGCGATTATAGGCGGGTTGGTCCGCCTCGCTCATCGGGAGCCATCGCGACGAAGCCGGAGGCTTTCGCGCGCTGCGTTCAGGCCACGCTCATGGACATCCCCGCGCAGCCGGACAACGGTGGTGTCCTTCGGGAGCCGGTAATAAGTGAAAACGGAGCCAGACTGTCCCGAGCCGGGAGAGTCGCTCTCGACGGTGAAGCGTCCGGCGGGGGCCCTCCGGTTCACATGCCGACCGTCCCGATCCTTCGTCATGGAAGTCCGCCCATGCAACTTTCATGAACGAATATGAGCCGGCAAGCGGTCCACTTCAACAATTTCATGTGCCGAGCACCCGCCCCGCCACCGCGTCGAGCTTGGCGAGGAGGGCCGGGTCGCGCCTCTCCGGCGCGGTCATGATGGCGAAGTCGACTTTCCAGCACATTGGGATCCTAAGCTTAGAATTCCACGTGGACAAGTTGTCGCG
>JADMIO010909284.1_pt1 | contig 55097 bp, 43 predicted proteins | sample 8958161 | NCBI WGS metagenome assembly JADMIO01 (sample SAMN16585339, study PRJNA669376) | soil metagenome | isolation source: Crop rotation soil | place: USA: Cullars Rotation, Alabama | collected 2011
GCCGCGACTTCAAGTCACGTGAATTCCAAGCTTCGGATCCCACTGTGCTGGAAAGGAACAACTCCGTTCAGGATGGGAGTTTGCTGGACGAGAAGATTTCCCGTGAAATGTTCGCGGCGGCAGGTGTGCCTGTGCCGCGTTCGGATTGGGCGGTGGTGACGCTGAACAACCAAACGCTGGGCCTTTACGTTTTGGTGGAGGGTTTTAATAAACAGTTTCTCCGTCGCTACTTCAAAAACGTCAGCGGCAATTTGTATGATGGTGGCTTTTGCCGAGAGGTCAACGAGGACCTTGCGGTTAATTCCGGGGACAAGCCCGATGACCGTTCGGACTTGCGAAACCTGTTGAAGGCCGCCTCCGCGTGCCGAAGCAAAAATTCGCTGAATGAGATCACCGATGTTTTGGACGTGGATCGCTTCCTTTCGATGATCGCGATGGAAATCATGATCGTGCACTGGGACGGCTACGCCATGAACCGCAATAATTACCGGCTTTATCATGACCTGGATAGCGGACGGATGATTTTCATGCCGCATGGACTCGACCAGATGTGGGGCCGACCGCAGGAGCGAGCTTCATCCTACACACCGATTCTTCCGCGAATGAATGGATATATCGCGAACGCGGTTATTGGAACGACGGAAGGGCGGGCGCGGTACATGCAGCGTTTCGGTGAGTTGCGAACGAATGTTTTCAAAGTGGACGCAATAACAAATCGCGTGCGGCAGCTTCAGGCGCGCATCCGGCCGGTTCTCGCGGAAGTTTATCCCGCCGAGTACGTCCGGCGTCATGATTCGATCGTGAACGGCCTTTGCCGGCGAATCGTCGAGCGCAGCAACAGCCTGAACGAGCAACTTGCGGCCAGGGAGAAGAGTACCACCTTCGATAGCAACGGGGCAGCGCGTTTGGAAGGGTGGCGTCCGCGGAATAACAACGGAAACGGAAAGGTCGACATCAATACGAATGAGAATGGGCGGAAGGTGCTGCATGTCGCGGCGGACCCCGGCAGCACTTCGTCATCCTGGCGGACACGGGTTCCGCTCAAGCCGGGGCGATATCGTTTTGAAGGTTTTGCCAAAACGCGTGCCGCGGGCCGGAACGAGCTGGGAGCAGATATCCGTATTTCGGGAGGGACGCCTCAGCAATTGCTTCACGGCGACACGGAGTGGACGAAGATCGGTTTTGACTTCGACGTTTCGGACGCGGAAGGCGAAGTCGAATTGGTCTGCGAATTAAGGGGAACGCGCGGCGAGGCCTGGTTCGACATGGGTTCACTGAAATTGCGGCGTCTGGAATGATAATCGTGAAACAAAATCCACTTTGGCGGAGTTCTAAGAATATGTAAGTGAGCCTCCTTACGTCGGCTCCTACGAATTAAGAAAAGAGAAGAGTATGGCAATTGAAACAGGTTCGGCGGGCGGATTCATGAGCGACAAGATCAATGTCGCCGCGATTGAGAAGCTCGCGCAACAGCGAAACGCCTTAATCGAGCAACTTTCGCGCGTGATTATCGGTCAGCGCGAAGTAATCGATAACGTGTTGCTGACGATCTTTTGTGGCGGCCACGGATTGGTGGTGGGTGTGCCGGGATTGGCCAAGACGCTGCTGATTCGGTCGCTGGGACGCGCGCTGGATCTCTCCTTCAGCCGTGTTCAGTTTACGCCGGACCTTATGCCGTCGGATATTACCGGCACGGAAATTCTCCAGGCGGACCCCGACACGGGACAGCGGCGGCTGGAATTTCTGCGCGGGCCAATTTTCGCCAACCTGGTACTGGCCGATGAAATCAACCGAACGCCTCCAAAGACACAAGCAGCCATGCTCCAAACGATGCAGGAGTATGAAGTGAGCGTTGGTGCAAAAACGCATCCGTTGCCGCTGCCGTTTCATGTCTTTGCCACGCAAAACCCAATTGAAATGGAAGGGACGTATGTGTTGCCCGAAGCGCAGGCCGACCGGTTCATGTTCAGTATTTATTGCGGCTATCCCACGAATACAGAAGAGGAGCTGCTGGTGCGAAATACAACGGGGACGGAAAAGCCCGAATTAAAGCCCGTGCTCAACGCAGAGGAGATCATCGAAATCCAGAAACTGGTGAGAGCCATGCCGGTATCGGATGAAGTTCTGCGCTATGCCGTGCGCTTGGTTTCTCATACTCGTCCTGAAGATCCGACTTCACCTTCGTTCGTGAAGGAGTATGTGCGCTGGGGGGCGAGCCCGCGAGCGTCACAGTATTTGATCCTGGGGGCAAAGGCTCGGGCGGCAGTGAACGGAAAACTCTGCGCGGATTATGACGGCGTGCGCTCGGTAGCACGGCAGGTCTTGCGTCATCGTGTGCTGACGAATTTCAATGCGCGCGCGCAGAAAGTGACGGTGAACGATCTTATCGAGAAGCTGCTCGCGGAACCTGTTCAGACTGCCAAGCCTGCTCGCTAATCTCACAAACCTTGTGAATCAGGCTGCACCTCACACTCGGCTGGAGAGTAAATAAAATATGCCTTCGAGTTTTGCCATCAACGCATCTGTCCTCGCCGCCGTGGATGATCTGTCGCTCGTGGCAAAAACAGTGGTTGAAGGTTTCTTTGATGGACTGCACCGAAGCCCGTTTCTCGGCTATAGCACCGAGTTTTCGGCGTATCGGCCCTATGTTGAAGGGGACAATCTGCGTTACGTCGATTGGAAAGTTTGGGGCCGAACGGACGAATATTACGTCAAGCAGTTTGAAGATGATACGAACGTTCGCTGCCACATCTTTCTCGATACCAGTGCTTCGATGGATTTTGGGGCGGAGGACGCGAACAAGTTCAATTATGGGCGGACGCTGGCGGCAGTGCTCGCCTATTTGATGATCCGGCAACATGACGCGCCCGGTTTAATTGTGTTTGGCGCGCAGTCACGACAGGCGGCTCCCGCTTCGAGCACGCGGCATCATGCGGACGAGATTTTTCACTTGCTGACGCATGTGCAGGCGGGCGGAAAGACGAATGTCGATCAACAACTCTTTCACATTGCTCAAACGATCACGCGCCGCGGCTTCGTGGTGGTGATATCCGATTTTCTTGGGACGGGAGAGAGTTGTTTTGAATTGCTTCGGCAATTGCACGCCCAGGGTCAGGAAGTGCTCGTTTTTCATCTCATGGCGCCGGAGGAACTGGATCTTCCCTATGAAGGCGAGTTCCTGATGGAGGACAGCGAGACGGGGGCGGAAGTGCCCGTAAACCCCGAAGTTTTTCGCGAGGAGTATCAAAAGCGTGTGGGCGAGTTTTGCGAGCGCGTGCGCAAGCAATGCGTCGATCTTGAAATCGAGTATGAACAATTGCGCACGGACAAACCGCTGGATATCGCGCTGATGAAATATCTGGAGAGGAGGATGGGTTAGAATGCTTCCGTCGTTCGCCAACGCTCTTCTGCTCGCGGGTCTAGCAGGAATTGCCGCGCCGATCCTGATTCACCTGCTTTTGCGCAGGAAAAGCCAGCGGATGCGCTTCAGCACGGTGCAATTCTTTGTTAAAAAAGATGAGCAATCGATGCGCAAACGCAAATTGCGAAACCTGCTGTTATTGGCGGTGCGCGTTTGCTTGTTCACGTTGATCGTGCTGGCTTTTGCGCGGCCTTTTCTGCGCAATCTGAATGCGGCGGCTGGAACGGCGCGACGGCAACAAGTAATCCTTCTCCTGGACAGTTCGGCTTCGATGCAGGCCAATGGACTGGGCGGCCAGCAATGGAACCGCGCAAAACAATTTGCTCGAAACATTCTTTCGAAGTTGCAGGCCGATGATCGTGCCGCGTTGGTCATATCCTCGACCCACAGCAGCACGGTGTCGGAGTTCGTTCCTCCTTCGGTGCTGGCGCAAAAGATCGAAGCGCTGGAACCGACTTACGGGGCGGGCGAGTTGAGTGAAGGATTGCGGCAAGCGAGCAAGCTTTTGGCGGTGAGCAGTCCGGAACACGAAACGAGTTTGCAAATCATCAGCGATCTGCAACGAAGCGCCGCGCAGAACATCGCCACCGTTTCGCTACCGCAGAGGTTGGGAATGAAGGTATATGATCCCGGCGAGCGATTCATTCCAAACGTGGCCGTGACTGATCTGCAACTCGACGGGCAGAATCTATCTCGCGCGGTGGTCACGAGTTTTTCGGATGAGAACTATGCGGGACTGCAATACAAGCTGCGGATCGACGGTAAAGAAATGAGCGCCGGCGCATTGACCTTACCGGCGAGCGCGGTGACGAATCTTGCACTCACCGTGCCCGTTCTTACCCCCGGATGGCATTCCGTGGAATTCGCAATTCAGCCGAAGGATGCGTTCGCCATGGACGACGCGCGTTATGCCACGATTTTCGTGCCTGAGCCGATTCACGCACTTACGGTTGAACCGCGCAAAGGCCAAAAGGCGTTTCAGGAAGAGAGCTTTTTTGTTAGAAGCGCGCTGGCTCCAAGTGCGGGAACGACCAATGTCACCGCCTCGCGTTTTGAAGTGGAAAAGATTTCGCCAGAGCAACTCGTGTTGAAGGTCCAGAATGGCGGGAAGGTAAAGACTGACTTTGTTATCGTTCCAGGAGTGCACGAGCTTTCAAGCGCGGCGGTTCAATCGTTGAAGAGTTATGTCGAGAAGGGTGGGGGACTGCTTCTGTTTCTTGGGGAGAGCGTCAGCGCCAATTATTATAATTCACAACTGCGTGGTCTTCTGCCGGCGGAGCTCGGACAGCGTGAAGCAAATCGCGACGAGGACTCTCCGTGGCGCATCACGGAGTTCAATAAAGCATCCGGCCCGTTTGCGCCGTTTCGCGATGCGGCGAGCGGAAATCTGATGCTCGCGGAATTCAGCCGGCGGTTCGCACTTAAGCCACTTCCGGGTAGTTCGGTATTCGCGAGTTTTGATGATGATGCCCCATTGGTGGTCGAGAGGAAAATCGGCGAGGGGCATGTTGTTCTGATAAACAGTTCCGCTGACACCGCATGGACGGATTGGCAGAAGCACAAAACGTTTGTCCCCTGGCTGCACGCCACGGGATATTTTCTATCTGGAAGAAATGCCGCACGGGAGACGATTGCGCCCGCGACGATCGCGAGCGGGAGCGAAATGGACGTTGATCTCGGTTTAAAGAAACAGCCGATCAGTCTGGAGCGGCAGGGCGCCGCCGCGAGCACTCTTACAACGGACGAGGACGGAAATTTGCGCGATGTTCCGTTCACTCAACCGGGGATTTATTCGTTCAAAGACGCCACCGGGCGCGAGATTCGCCGGGTAGCCGTGAACTTACAGCCGTCCGAATCGGACCTTGCCCTGTTCCCGCCGGCCGAGTTCGAGCAGCAGTTGGTCCACGGCACTGAGCCGCCAAGTCAGACATTAATGGCCGGATTGCTCGGCGATCCGGCGCGCGGGAAGGAACTATGGCGCATTTTGCTGCTTGCCGCGCTGGCCTTTTTGATCTTTGAGCCGATGCTTGCGAACAAAACCGTGGCTTAACACATCTAATAACCGGAGCTGATATGGATGATTCGTCAAAGTCCGCAAAGAGCAAGTTGGTCGCGGCTTCGAAAACCAAAGACACCGCGCGCCGGCTCGCGTTGGTGCTCGCGACGACTTCCGGCGCGGCGCTGATCCTATTGGTTGTGGCGCTGATCGACTACTGGCTAATCTTGCCGTTCACCACTCGCCTCGTGGGAACGCTACTGCTCGCCGCTCTCGTTGGTTTCGGCGTTCGGGAATTGATCAGATCATTGCGTCATCCAACGGCTCTCAAGGACGTGGCGCTCGATGCCGAATCGCGGAAGCCGGAACTCGGCTGTGAAATTTCAACTGCGGCTGAATATCTTTCCGGTGAAAGGAAACCAAAACAGGAATACGAGAACGAATTGGCCTCAGCTTTGCAGGAACAGGCCGCGCGCGATTTGCAAAAGGTCGAGGTGCCGTATTGGAACCGTCCTTTGCGTCCGGCTCTGTTGCTGGGCGCTCTTGCGGCGGTGGCAATCCTGTTTGCCATTGTTGCTTCCGGCGGGTTAACCGCGTTTCAACGTGCGGCCGTTCCATGGTCGAACGCTGCCTACACGCGAGTCAAAGTTCAGCCTGGGGATGTCGAAATCCCGATTGGACATGACGTTGAGATTAAGAGCGTTTTCTCCGGTCGTATTCCGACCGAGCCGCAGTTTCAATGGCAGGAAGAGGGAAATCCAAGATGGGAATTCGCCACGCTGACGCGAAATGAGAAGGGTGAATACAACTATCCGCTGAAGGGGATTCAGAAGGCATTGCATTACCGTGTGAGCGGCAGCGATGCGGTTTCGCCGGAATTCAAATTGCAGCCGTACATCCCGCCGGAGGTTAAAGAGTGGCGCGTGCTGTTGGAATATCCAGCTTACACAAAGCACCCTAAAACTGTTCAAGCATCGCCGGAAATCACTGTTGTTCGTGGATCCACCGCGACGATTCAGATCACACCTTCCGTGAAGCTGACTAAAGCACGGGTGCGGTTTAATAACCTTCCGGCGATTGATCTTCGCGCCGCTGATAATGGGTTATGGCAGGGAGAGCTGAAGGTCGATAAGGACGCTGAGTACTGGGTCGAGCTCGCCGATGAGAAGGGCCACGCAGGCGGGAATGAGGCTGCGTATCACATCAAGGCGTTGCCGGACGCTCCGCCTAAGGTTGAGATTTCGGACCCTGGGCAGGATCTCCGGGCCGAGGCGACGAATACAGTGCCGGTAAAGATTTCGATGACGGATGATTTTGGCCTTCAGGAAGTGAAGCTGGTTTATCATCGTCTTGGTGGTCCGGAACAGGTAATTGCCGCAAAGCGCGATAACGAAACGAACAGCCAGTTTAGCGCGGAAATTCCTCTCGCGCCGCTGGAACTCAAGGAAAACGAATTGGTCGCCTTTCACGCCGAGGCTTCCGATAATAACACGCTTGATGGACCGGGTCTGGGCAAGTCGGATGTGTTCTTCGTCGAAATCACCAACCAGGAAGGCGGCGGTAAGTCCAAAGCCCCGGCGCAGGGGCAGCGCGTTAATCTCCTGGTGATTCAAAAGCAAATTGTCGCGGATACGGTTGCTTTGGCCACGAACGCGCCGGCCGAGAAATTCGATGATCTCATGAAGCGGCAGGTCGACGCCGCGGATTTCGGACGGCTTTACCTCAAAGGAATCAGTGCTGGCGGGCCGAGCGATGCTGCGACGGAAATGCAAGCAGCGGTGAATGACATGGAGAAGGCCCGCGGCTGGCTGGAACAGCGCGCGCGCGACATTGCGGTTCCTTCGGAAGAGGGTGCGCTGGCGCATCTTTACAAGGTTTTGCAGAAGATGCCGGAGCTGCAAGACCTGCCAACGGTTCCGCAAATGACGCAGAAGAAGACCAATCAACCGCCGGCGCTGCAAGTGGTCCTCGATGCGATCAAGAAAAAGAAAAAAGAGGAGCCCGATAATAAGGAGTTGGCCGAGGCATTGAAACAGGCAGAACAGATGCGCGAGGAGCAGGCCAGTTTGACGATCGGCTCGCAAAATTCTGGAAATGGATCTGGGCAGGGCGAAGTGCAGATGGTCCGGGCGAGCAATCCCACCGATGCAGAATCCAAGTCAGAAGCTCAGGGAAAAGCACAAGCCGAAGCGAAGTCGGGAAAAGGAGAGGGAGAAGGAGAAGGGAAGGGGGATAAAGCCGGCGAGGGGAAAGCCAATAAGCCGGGCGATAAAGCGGGTGAGAAACCGAAGGAAAATGACAAGGAAGCCAAAGAGGGCCAACAGTTGGCTGAAAAAGAAAATGCTCTGAGCAAGGAAGCCAAAGAACTGGCTGACAAAGTTGCGCGTCTGGCCGGAAAAGACGCACGACTCGGACATGGGGCTGCGAGGAAGCTGAATGATGCCGCCGCCAAAATGAACGAAGCCGCGAAGGCGATGGCGGCCGGGAATATGCAGAAGGCTGGAACGAAAGGTTCTGAAGTCGGCCAGTCGCTCGATGCCGCGATCGCGTTGCTCGATGCGATTGTGAACAATCGTCCCGAGAAAACCGACGTTTCCAAAGAAGATTTTCCAAAGGAATACGAGACCGTAATTGCCGAGTATTTGAAGAAGCTTTCGTACGAGGAATAAGGCTCGAACATTCGCCATGATCCAGTTCAGTTACATGCCACGGCCAACGTGGCTTATCGCGGGAACCGTCGCGCTATTGGCGCTCTTCTGGTGGAGCTACCATCGAGCGAAAGGACGGCCTAAAACTCCCCTCAAGATCGGACTGATCGCGTTGCGGGCGCTGGCGATTGCCGGGGTTGTTCTTTGTTTGATGGACCCACAGTGGGTTGAGATGACGAAGCACGACCAAAAATCGCGCATGGCCGTTCTCCTCGACAATTCGCGCAGCATGAGCATCGGCGATTTGCCGGGCGGACGATTGACCACGGCAAAGGAATGGATCAGGAAGGAAATGCTTCCGATTGCTCCTTCTGGCGTTTCAATTTCCAGCTACACTTTCAATCAAGGTCTGGCGCCGCTGGCTTCAGTCGATTCCGCCAGCCCGACCGGCTCGGTGACGGCGCTTTCTCAGGCGCTGGAGAATGTGCTGGCATTGCCGAGCGATGATCCTCTCACCGGAGTTGTGCTAATTTCGGACGGGATTGAGAATTCGGACAAAGATCCCGAACGCGTCGCGAGATTGTATCGCCGCAAGGGCATTCCCATTCACACCGTGACCGTCGGCACGACGAACGATATGAGAGATATCGTGCTCGAAAATGTGCAGGTGAAACGCGCGGTTCCGAACGAAGCTCCCACACGGGTGGCGGTTTCCTTTCGTTCGGCTGGTTTTAAAGACCGCACTGTTTCCCTCCAGATCCGCAGCCAGAAGGATATCGTGGCGGCGCGCGAAGTGACGTTGAATGGGAGCGTTCAGCGAGTGGAACTGGACCTAACACCACGGCAAAAAGGGTTCCAGGTGTACGAAGCCGTTATTCCGCCCGTTTCGGGCGAATGGCTCACGAGCAACAATCGGCGGGTTTTCGGCTTGGAGGTGATCGATCCCACGATTCACGTGATTTACATGGAAGGCACGCCACAGCAGCCGACCAGTCCGATTCCGGAATGGAAATACTTGAAGGATGCACTGGAATCCGATTCGAATATCAAAGTCAAAATGTTATACCGGCAGTTTGGGGCGAACGGACAATACTTAAACACGATCGATGCCGATCCAGACACTGGCCAGAAGATTTATCCGGTCGAACATCCGACGCGCGGCTTTCCACGAACGCTTTCCGAATTGCTCGAGTACGATGTCGTGATTCACAGCGACATCCGGAAAGAGTCGTTCACTGCCGCTCAGTTGCAAAACATGGCGAAGCTTGTCGAAGAATATGGCGGCGGGTTTGTAATGATCGGTGGGAATTCAGCCTTCGGCAAGGGCGGGTATCATCGAACGATATTGGATCGTATTATCCCGGTGGCGATGGCATCTAACGACGATTCTGAAAACAGCCATTTCAAGATCCAGGTTCCGCGCGCCGCTTTTTCGCATCCGATCATGAGCATCGGCACTTCGCGCGAAGAAACCGAGATGATCTGGGGCAGAAAATTTCCGTGGCTTTACGGGTATAACAAGGTTCTTCGTGCGAAACCTGGGGCGATCGTTCTCGGTCAAAATCCCTCCTATCAAAACGCGAGCGGAGCGGGCCTGTTGCTGGCCGTCCAGGAAATTGGCAAAGGCCGCAGCATGGCGTTTACTTCAGACACCACTCGAACCTGGGGGCGAGATTTCGAGACGCTTTGGGGTGAACCGATCCGGGGCGGTGCGCCTGTCTCAGAACAAAACTGTGATGGCAGGTACTATCGCCAATTCTGGGTGAACGCGATTCGTTGGCTGGCGAGCGGCAAGGTGGGCCGCACGAACAATCCCGTGACGTTGGAACTGGCCCAAAGCCAATGTGTGCCCGGCGAAACGATTTCGGCGTCCGTAAAAGTCCGCGACAATGAACTTCATGAAATTTCCGACGCCCAGGTCTCTCTTTACCTTGGTGCTCCGGGTGGCACAAACAAACCGGTGCTAGCGAGATTTGACGCGACGACTCGGGCGTATCGTGGCGAGATTCGAGCGAATTCGCCGGGAACATTTACGGTCACCGCGGTGGCGGATCAAAATCGAGCGCGGCTCGGCGACGACAAACAATTGCTTGTTTCGGAGGCGGTCGATGTGGAAATGAACGATGTCCGGGCTCGTCCGGATTTCATGGCCACGCTGGCAAAGGAATCTCATGGCGAGAAATTTTCCCTCGCGCAAAAGAATCCGGCGCCACCGGGATACATTTTCGCCAAAGCGCCGCCGCCAATTATTGAATATCGCCGGACCGCATTTTGGGATAAAAGTATCTGGATGACCTTGATCCTGGCACTGCTCGCGACTGAATGGGCTGTGCGGCGAGTTCGAGGTCTGGCCTGATATGCCGGAGAATGAAATAAAAAAGATATACGTGTTTGTCGCCGCATCCACTTTCCTGATTTTTCTGCTCACGCTTGCGCCGACCCGAACGCGAAGGCATGCGAGTCCGTCGATCCCCGCCGGACTGCCGGAGACCGCGCCTCAAATCGCGGAAAAAGGAGTTACCTACGAACATTACACCGTCCGCGAGGTCCCCTGGTCCATTCACGTTATCCACGTTGATCGAAGCCGGACAAATCTTGAACTGGTGACCACGCTTGGTCGCGGTTCGCGCATTGGCTTGAGCACTTTGACTCAGCAACTCCGCACCGTTCCGCGTACGGTCGGCGCGCCTCTTGCCGCAATCAACGGGGATTTTTATCAGCTCGAAGGAAATACTTATGAGGGCGACCCACGGGGCCTTCACATCATGCGGGGCGAACTTGTCAGCGCACCGATCCGCCGGACTTGCTTTTGGTTGGACGAAAACGGGTCGCCTCAGATCGGCGACGTCGCGTCCGATTTTTCCGTGACCTGGGCAAACGGAGAAAAGTCTTCGTTTGGGCTCAACGAGGAGCGCGCGGGATCTGATCCCGTCCTTTACACCTCGGCGGTCGGGGGCTCGACCCGGTGCTACAGTGGAGTTGAATTTATTTTGGAAAGAGCTGGGCAGAAAAGATGGCTTCCGTTGCCCGCCGGTGAAAATCTGGCAGCAAAGATTCGCGAAATTCGACGCGCCGGAAATGCTCCGATCGAGCCGGATACAATGGTGCTCTCTGTTCTCAACCCTTCGCGGGACGCCGGTGCTTCCGCTGCTAAAGTCGGCGATATGATCATGATTTCGACCGCCACGAAACCGAGTCTTAAAGGGGTGAGAACAGCGCTCGGGGGCGGACCAATTCTTGTCCACGAGGGGAAGGCAGCGCCTGGCCGCGCGCTCAAATCCGGAGAGCGCCACCCGCGGTCGGCTTTCGGTTGGAATGACAAAGAGTTTTTCTTTGTTGAGGTCGATGGGCGGCAGCCTGGCCTCTCCATCGGCATGAGTGTTCCCGAATTGGCAAATTTCATGGCCAAATTGGGGTGTACGGAAGCTATGAATCTTGATGGTGGTGGTTCGGCGGAGCTTTGGCTAAAGGGCCGCATCATGAACCGCCCCTGCTTTGGCCGCGAGCGGCACACTGCCACGGCATTGGTTCTGCTTGAGAAAGCGGGCTCGCGAGGCGACAACGAGGACGACTAATCCAGACCAAATTCCTCACTGACGTAGGAGATGAGGTAAGGAGTCTCACTAATCCTTTTCGAAATGTCCTGTAAGAGATCAGAGACTCCTCACGTCGTCTCCTGCGTGGTTCCGCGTTACGGCCGGTATTTGATCAAGCGCTCGAGTTTCGACAAAGCTTGGCCTCTATCAATCAACTCCGCGGCGCAAGCGAAACCTTCGGTCATCGACTTTACTTTCCCGCCAACAAATAACGCCGCTGCGCTGTTCAACAGAACGGCGTCGCGCTTGGGCCCGCGATCCTTCCCCGCGACAATCTGGCGAAGGATGAATGCATTCTCCTTCCGATCCCCGCCTCGCAGTTGATCGAGAGTGGCTGGCGAGAGAGCGAAGTTAATTGGATCCACCACCGAAGTATGGAAACCGCGGTCGTGATAGTATTCCGCGATTCTGGTTTCCTGAAGCGTCGAGAATTCGTCGAGATAGCTGGTTCCGGCGCGGCCACTCACCACCATGACGCGGCGTGATCCCAGGCGTCGCAGAACCTGCGCGAGAGGCTCGCAGAGTTCTGGACGCGACACTCCCATTAATTGGGCACTCGGTCGAATCGGATTCAACAGAGGGCCGAGAAAATTGAAAATGGTCCGCTGACCGCGCTCAGCACAAATTTTTCGCGAGGCGCTGATATGCTTAAAAGCGGGATGGTATGCGGGCGCAAAGAAAAAGGCGAAGTGCTCGTCGCGCAGGGATTTCGCGGTTTGTTCCGGTCCCAGGTTAATTGGAATTCCCAACTCTTCCAGGACGTCCGCGCTCCCTGCCTGGGAAGTAATTGCGCGATTGCCGTGTTTAGCGACAGTGACCCCGGAGGACGCAGCGATGATCGCCACGGTCGTGGAGATGTTGAAGGTATTGAGCCGGTCACCGCCGGTGCCGCAAACATCGAGGATTTCCCGCGCGCGGGTTTCGGTGTCGAGTTCGGGCCGAATTGAAAGCTGCCTCAATTCTGACGCAAAGGCGGCAATTTCCTCCGGTGTTTCGCCTTTCGCCGCCAGTGCGATGAGAAATTCCGCCTTTTCCTCGGAATTGACAGTCTCTTGGATCAGCAGGGCAACGGCGTCCCGTACCTGTTCGGCAGTAAGGTCAAGACGATCTTTTAGGGGCGCGATGAGTGCTTCGAACACAGTGGCTCTCCGAAAGTGCATCCGCGTGCGGTTTTGAAGCCCGGCATCGCGCGGTAAACACTAAAACCGCGTTTACTTCGCCGGTTCGGAGCTTTCCTTCTTTTCTGTATCCTTTTTCTCCGGAGCGGAAGCAGGCTTGGTTTCAACCTTAACGGGCGCGGGTGGAATGTTCTTCAACTCCGGCGGAAGACTTTCGATCGGCGAAATGTTGGCGTCCGCGGGTTTGGGAGCGACCAAAGAACTTTCTGGTTTCTTCTCTTCCTTTTTTTCTCCCATGAAATCCTTCCGTTCCTTGAGGAGGGAATCGACTGTCCATTTGCTGACGAGATAGGTCCATTTCTCGAGCTTCTGTTCATTCTTCAGTTTCTCGTTCAGCTTTTCCGTCTTGTCCTTGAATTCCTTATCAAGCTTCTCCTTTTCTTCCGGCTTTTCCTCTTTACCGGGCGCGCGCTCCTTCGCAAAATTCCCTTCCACTTTCACCTTGAGGAAATAATTGTCGTCATTTGTTTTGCTGCCGACATCCACCGTGTAAATGAAGCCTTCGAACGTTTCGAGCTTGGCGATTGTTGGCTGCGACATCCCGGTTTGTTCGAGCTTCAGATCGGGCGAGGCAATGTCATTAAAGCTTGGCGAAGAGAGCGCATAATTGAGACCCGAGGCCTTGCTGTGATCGAAATTCTCCTCCGGTTTGGTGTCCGCCAATTTCCAGTCGCCGCTTTCAGTCTCACGGAAGGCGCTCCACGAGTTGGTCGGTTTGTCAGGGTAGGTGACCGACACCGCTTTCACCTTCTCAACTTTAAAGAAATCTTTATTGAGCCATTGTTCAGGCTTTGTCTCGATGCTGGAAAAGGTTTCGCTGACCAGCCAAACTTTAGCCTGATTCTCCGGGACCATCACATAGCGTCCGACTGGATATTCGCCACCGCCACCAAATTGACCGCCTGCGGATTCCTTGGTCAATTTCTTGCCGAGCACGATGGTTTTCAAGTTAGCCGCATTGGTTCCTTTGAATTCAACCAATGTGCCGGCGTTTGTGCTTTGGTTATCCACGGGACTGAGCAACTCCAACCGGCCATACTGGCTTTTGCCGACTTCCACCTCCTGCACCGGTTTCAATTCCCACATCTTGCGAAGCAGCTCGCTGATTTCGGAAAAGTTCGCGGGATAGTTCCAACGTTCCTTGACGGTCCATCCTTCCGCGCCGCGCGCCAGATTCACTTCGTTGGTCGCCGTTTTAACGTGCAACTGGGCGATGTCATTCAGAGGAAAATTGCTGAGGACTTTTTGCCCGGTTTGGAAGGAGGATTGAGTGAAAGATTCCTTCTTCTTGTTGTAGAAGTAAACGCCTAGCCCGCCAACGGCCAAGCCCAAAACGACAAGCGTTAAGAATTGTTTCCGGTTCATCGTGCCGCAGTCTTTTTCCGTTTAATGAAAGCCACAGACATGCCGGCGCCAATCACCACCAAAGGCATGCCGGCGATATTCCACCACTTCAGGCGATTTTCCAGGGAGTCGATATCACGCCGCAAATCCTTTCGGACCTGCTTCAACTCCTTGTTCACCTCTGCCTGTTTCTGTTTGAACTTCTGGATTTCGGCCTGCTGTTCAGGCGAGAGAATAAGCCTTTGCTGTTGTCCTTGCTTGGCTTGTTGCAATTCGTTCAGGCGCGTCTGCGCGTCCTGCAAGCTCTTTTCCAGGTCGCGAATCTTGCTTCGAAAACGTTCTTCCGCGGCGACCTGCATTTGACGGACCTTGGTAAATGGCCGGTTCATCGTCGCGCGGCTGCGCACCTTGATCAGGTTCTCATCGCCCGTGCTTTGTTCCACCACGTTCTGAACAAAGTTCAGATTGCCATTGATTGGGAAGACCATTCTTTGACCGAAGAAGTTCTGAACATTGGCCGCGAATTGGTCAAAGAGAAGGTCCGAATCACTTACGAGCACCACGGAATTCTCCTTTGCGGATTCCTTCAAGTGCGGAGCAGAAGTCACTGGCGCGTTGGTGCTGGAGTCTTTCGGCGCTCCGTCGGGGAAGGCACTCTTGAATTTGCCCGTCAACCGAATTGCTAAAGCGTATTCCTTGCCCGAGGGCTGGAAGTCTTTGGTGATATTCTGCGAGCCAAACTCAGCCATGAATTTTTCCACCAATTGCGATTGGGTTGAGCTGTGGAGCAAAACAGTTTCTTTCAGACCCTCTGCCGGTGTCCCGGTGAAGGCGCCGGCAAAGGGCAGGAGCACATTATCAATCTGGCTGGTCACGACATCATTCGTGTTGACCGACTGTTCCGTCAGCGACAGCACAGCCGGTGCATCCTCAGCCTGTCCCTGCCCGCGATTGATCTTGGTGCTGCAAACGAGGTCCGCGATGACCTTGCTCGCGTCATACTCGATGCCCCAGGCTTTGGTTAACTTGTCCAGGCTGGACCCGGCGTTCATCGCTCCCTGCAACGGATTGTTTTGGGGAGCATTGTTTCTATCCGGAATGGACATCGGATCGACGAAGGCCATCAGCTTGCCGCCGCGCATGACAAATTGGTCGATAGCATAAAGCGCCTTGTCCGAAAAGTTCTTGGGATGGACGACGAGCAGAATCTTGACATCGTCATCGATCTTGTCGGCGGTGGGCTGAATCTCTTTTACGGTGAAATCGCGCTTTAACTCGCTAATCACCACCCACGGCTCCTGCCGGTTCATGCGCCCCATCTGCATCATCATCGGATTGAACTCGCCAAACATCGGCAGGCTGCTCATGACACCCACGACGGCCTTTTGGGTATTCATCACGTTCGCGACCGCGCGGGTAATGTCATATTCCAGCAAACGCTCGCGTCGCGGATCGAGGAACGGCAGCGCCACTTTTTGATCAAGCATGCTGACGGCCAAGCCGAGATAAATCTTCTCGCCGATATTCAGTTGCTGGCCTTCAACGCCGTCCAGGTTTGCGGAATCTTCTGCGTCAGAATCCGGCTGTGGATCATACTTCTTGACCTGGATTTTGTTGCCGCCGTACTTCTGGTATTCCTTCAGGATATCCTCGACGCGCTGAGCGTAGGTTTTGAACTCGACCGGCATCTCTTTGCCCTGAGTCGAATAGAAACGGATTTGCACCGGCGTATCCAGTTTCTTCAGAATCTCCTTGGTGCCTTGCGAAAGCGTGAACATCTTCTCCTGCGTAAGATCCATGCGCGCGGAGGCAAGGCTCGAGATGATATAAATACCCGCCAGGAGCACGAACATGGCAATGATCCCGCCGGCGGAGAAGAGAAAATTCTCAATGCTCTTTTTCTGACTGATCATGAAAACTCCTTTTGAATTAACCAGCGCGATGTCCGCGGATGATCACTGAAGTCGTGAACAAACAAAAAACGATGATTCCAATATAAAAAATCACATCCCGCGTATCGATCACGCCGCGCCGGAACGTCTCGAAATGCGTCATGACACTGAAGGAGGCCACCGCTTCGATCAACCCGGGGTTGTCGGTAATCTGCTGCAACATATCCGTAACCGGCGGCCACCCCGCCAAAATAAGGAAGAGGCAAATTACGACCGACAGAATAAAGCTGATCACCTGGTTGCGCGTGAGCGCTGAGGTCATGCAGCTAATGGATAGGTAAGCACCCGCCATGAGAAGGCTTCCCACATACGCCCCAAAAATAACGCCATTATCCGGGTGCCCCAGATAATTGACCGTCAAAATGACTGGAAACGTGCAAATCAGCGCGAGAGCGAGGAATGCCCACGAAGCCAGAAACTTTCCGACAATGGCCTGCCAGGCGGTAATCGGCATGGTCAGGAGCAATTCAATGGTCCCCATGCGCCGTTCTTCCGACCAAAGCCGCATCCCCACGGACGGAACCAAAAACAGGTAAAGCCATGGGTGCCAGAGGAAGAAGGCCTCGAGGTTCGCCTGGTTCCGTTGGAAAAACCCGCCGGCCATGAAGGTAAAAAATCCGGCCAGCAACAAAAAGATAACGATGAATACGTAAGCCACCGGCGACGCAAAATAGGCCGACAGCTCCCGCTTGGTGATTGCCTTTACGTTTGCGACTGCACTGTTCATTTCGTCTCCTCCTTCGACCCGACCGTCTCAGGCAGCGTAATACTCCGGAAAACCTCGTCCAATCGTCCTTCCTCGGTATGTAATTCTTCGAGCCGCCAACGCTGGGCCACCGCAATCTCGGATACTGTTCGCGCCAGTTCCCCGTCCACCGAACCGTTCTTGGGATAAACGCGCGCAGTGACTCCGCTGGCGTCCTCCTTTACGATCATGACCTTGCGTCCCGCGCCGTTTTGAGCCAGTCGCTCCTTCACTTCAGCGGCGTTGATGCCCTGCACACGGATTAAAACAGCTCCCGCAAGGTCCGACTTATGTTTGAGTTGGGCCGGCGTTCCGTTTGCGACGATTTGGCCGCGGTCAATAATGATCGCGCGTGAACAAACCGCTTCCACCTCTTCCAGAATATGCGTCGAAAAGATAATTGCCTTCTTTTCGCCCATGCGCCGAATCAGCGTTCGCACCTCGTGCTTTTGATTCGGGTCGAGACCGTCGGTCGGTTCGTCAAGCACCAGAATATCCGGATCATGAATGATCGATTGGGCGAAACAGGTGCGGTGGCGATAACCTTTGGAGAGAGTATCCACGCTTTGATGAATAACGCTTTCCAGGAAGCACATTTCGATCACGCGATTTACTGCCTTCTTTCGCGCCTCGGCCCCTAACCCGCGCAATTCCGCGGCGAAATTCAGAAAGCCATGCACCGTCATGTCAGAATAAGCGGGGGCGTTTTCCGGAAGGTACCCGATCAGCGCCTTGGCCGGAAGCGGATTCTCGACCATATCATGGCCACCCACCGTGATCTTCCCCTCCGTCGGTGGAATGAAACCGGTGATCATCCGCATCGATGTGGATTTACCGGCGCCGTTCGGTCCTAGAAACCCAAGCACCTCTCCTCGCTCCACCGAGAACGAAACACCGTTAACGGCCACTTTAGGGCCAAAAGTTTTAGTCAGGTTTTCGACTTTGATCATTCCTGCGCACCTCCGCACATTGCGTTAAATCTGCTGAAACAGTGGCCGGTTCTTACTTCGCGCCTTGCCGACCAAATAATACGTTTACGTATCTAAATGCTCCACGAATAGGCTGTTATTTACACCATTTGTCAAGATGAGCAAAAATTTTTTTATCATCCCCTGTCCGGCGCCAGAAACTGAGATTCCGAAAGCGCTTGCATGCGCCGGCAACCCAGCGCGATTCGCCGAAGAATAAAGTCCTCTTACGCGACGAACTCAAGTCCTTGTTTGTGCGCGATCAAACCACGTTCATGGGCCATCCTGAGAAAGCGCCGAATGCTTTCGCGCCCGCGCTCACCGTAGTCCAGCGTCCAGTGGTTGACGTACATCCCGACAAATTTGTCGGCCAATTCGCTACCCATATCGCGCGCAAATTGCAGTGCGTGCTTTACTGCCTCCGGTCGGTGATCAAGGCTAAATTGAATGCTTCGCGTCAAAAGGTCCGAAATGGCTTTTCGATCCTCTCTGGCAAAGCGCTTATGAATGACGTTTCCTCCGAGAGGCAGGGGAAGCCCATTCTGTGCCCGATTCCACCAAACGCCAAGGTCTTCACACAATTCCAAGCCCTGGTCTCGATAAGTCAGTTGCCCCTCGTGAATAATCAGTCCAACTTCCGCTTCCCCTTCCCGAACCGCCAAAAAAATCTGATCGAAGGGAACAACGACATAATTGAAATCGCTCGCGGGCTTTCCCAACCAAAGCTGAAGTGCCAGGAAAGCGCTGGTCATCGTGCCGGGAACAGCAATTTTTTTGTTCGCAATTTCGTCCGCCGAGAACTTCCGCTTCGCCACCAGCATCGGCCCATAACCATCCCCCATACTCGCTCCACTCGGGAGCAACGCATATTGCTCACTTACGTAAGCGTAGGCATGAATACTGATCGCCGACACATCCAGTTCACCGCGCGTCGCCCGTTCATTCAAAGTCTGGATGTCTTGCAAAACATGTTCGAATTCGAACTTTCCCGTCGGAATCAATCCCTTTGCCAGACCATAAAACATGAAGGCGTCATCCGGGTCCGGCGAATGCCCCAAAGTCACTCTCGTCTTCGACACGAAGGAACTCTGCGGAGAAATTCCTCTTTGGCAACCGAATCCTTCCCCGCCCGAGGATCACTCCACCAACGCCGCACGGTAAAATTGCGGGCGCGGGTCGGCGGGCGTCACGCTGATCTGGGCAAAGGCGGAAACGTTGCCGGGACTGAACGGTGTGATTCGCTCCCACGTTTTGAAATCATAGCTCAGTTCAAGATACCATTCGCCGCTCATGATCATTGCGCCCTGCTCCAGGGAGAACTGCATTTTGCCATCCTGCGGAGCACTTGACCACAACTGAAAAGGCCGCGGCTCGCCAGGATTGCGCACACGTATGGAAAAGTCGTCGAACAAAACTTCCGCGTCTTGGACGGCCAGCCCGGCGGCGCCGCTCTGAATCCGAGTATCGCGGACCTGCCCGAGAAAAAATTGGTTTATCCAGAGAGAGATTGCGTCCGAGTAAACCTCCGCTTCGAGGCGGTACCAATTGGTAAATTTGATGGGAAACGCTTTCGAGAAAAGCATTTCGTGATTCGAGAGTCGGTACAGTTCTACGGCCTGCGTCGGTTCATGAAGCGCAAAGACGTAGCCATCGTCGCCGGAGTGGCGGAGAATCAACGCGCCTTTCGTGCATTTGCGAAGGTCGGGGTGGACAATATTGATCGAGGCGCTGATGACAAAATGGCTCCAATTGTTCCCGATCTCGAGCGTATTCAATGGGCCGATCTGCACCGGGCCTCCAATACTGATTCCGCGTAGCGCCTTGTTCGTAATCGAAAAATCTGCTGTGTCCCCATGATATTGCCCGGCGAGAAAATCTCCGGAGAAATCATCGTGCCAGCTTGGAAGCGAGGCTGCCCCGTTGTTCGGAATGCCTGGTTGACGGATTGCGTCAGCGCCAAAAAAAATGGCGGCCGGAACCGAGAACCAGGAACCTCCGACACCGAATATAGCGAAGAGCCGCCACAACTTCTTCACTGTATGAGTGTGGCAGTACAGCTAAATGTGTCAATATTCAAGAAGGCGTGAGAGGATTTGACATTGCAATCCCGATTTTGTTAGTTGCCACGTGCCGAGCGATTTCCCCGACTCTGATTCTCTTGCCGCGTTACGCGAGGCGGTTCGTGTTTCTCCGAGCAATATTCCGTTGCGCCAACACTATGCGGAATCTCTCCTCGCCCACGGTAAATCCGCGGAGGCTGAACGCGAGTTTCGCGAGGCGCTCAGTCTCGCCCCAAACAGTTCGCCCCTTAAACTGGGCCTCGCGCGTGCTTTTCTCGCTCAAAACAAGAACTCGCACGCGCTGGCTTTGATTGAAAACATCGTGAAGGAGCCGAATGCCCCCGCGAAAGCGTTCCTTTTGCATGCGCGTCTTCTTTTCGCCGTCGGCGAGGTGGAGCAGGCGGTCCAGGAATACAGGAGGGCTGTCGAGATTGATCCTTCCGCGGCGGACTCAGCCCTTGCCGAACGTCTCGGGATTGACGCCGATCCGGACGAAAGCGAGGTGGTCGACGGCAAACTTCGCGCGAGCTGGGAAGGGGATGAAGAGGCTCCGTCGCTTGAACCAGAGAGACCTGAGGTCTCCTTCAAAGACGTTGGCGGAATGGAGAAAGTCAAGGAAGAGATTCAGCTCAAGATCATCCTTCCATTGACACATCCGGACATCTACAAAGCCTACGGAAAAAAAACCGGCGGCGGCATCCTGATGTACGGACCACCCGGATGCGGTAAAACTCATCTGGCGCGCGCAACTGCCGGCGAAATCAAAGCGTCGTTCATGTCCGTCGGCATCAACGAAGTCCTGGATATGTGGATCGGCGCGAGCGAACGCAATCTTCATGAAATCTTTGAGAATGCACGCTCACATGCTCCTTGCGTTTTGTTCTTTGATGAGGTGGATGCCCTGGGCGCGAGCCGCAGTGATATGCGCCAAAGTGCGGCACGTCAATTAATCAACCAATTTCTCGCGGAACTGGATGGGATCAAATCATCCAATGAAGGCGTGCTCATCCTCGCCGCCACTAATGCTCCGTGGCACTTGGATTCCGCTTTTCGACGTCCGGGGCGTTTCGACCGTTTGCTCTTCGTTCCTCCGCCGGACAAAACCGCGCGCGCTTCCATTCTTCAGATTCATCTCGAAGGCAAACCCGCCGAAGATGTGGATTACGATCACGTGGCAAAAAAGACGGACGGTTTTTCAGGGGCCGACCTCAAAGGTCTGATTGACGTCGCCGTCGAGCAGAAGCTCCGTGAAGCGATTCGTAGTGGCAAGCCACGTCCCATTACGACGAAGGATCTCGCCGCCGCCGCGGGAACCGTCAAGCCGACCACGCGAGAATGGTTTTCGACCGCGAAGAATTACGCGCTCTATTCCAACCAGGGTGGCGCATATGATGACATTCTCGAATATCTTAAGTTGAAATAACAGATATGCTTTCCAACTCGTGCCGGCCGCAAACTGCCTCAAAGTAGCGCGATGAATCCTCATCTCCAGCGAGGCCTGCTCCTTTACGAGCAATCCCGTTACGAGCAGGCAGAAAGCGAATTTAAACAAGCGCTCCTTGCTGACCCGCAGGACGCCTATACTCGCGCCATGCTGGCGCTCAGCCTTTCCCGGCGGGAGCGCTACGCCGAAGCTGAATCCGCCATGGCGGAGGCTCTCAAGTTAGACCCCGGATTTCCCTTTGTTCATTACGCCCGCGCGATCATTCTCGATGAACGTAATGACTATACGCATGCGCTCGAGGCGATCTCGCGGGCCATTGAACTTGATCCCGAAGACGCGGACTTCCGTGCTTTGCAAGCGCAGGTGTTTATGAATCTGCGCAACTGGTCGCAGGCCCTTGCCGCCGCGGAAATGGGGCTGGAACTCAATCCCGAGCACGTTACGTGCGCGAACCTCCGGGCCATGGCTTTGGTCAAACTCGGGCGCAGAGAGGAGGCGGGCCAGAGCATCGACGCGGCACTTGCAAAAAATCCGGAAAATTCCACGACGCATGCGAACCAGGGCTGGACCTTGCTTCACGCGGGCCAGCACGAAAAAGCCTTGGAGCATTTTCGGGAATCGCTGCGGCTCGATCCCGGAAACGAATGGGCGCGCCAGGGAACCATTGAAGCTCTAAAGGCTCATTACTTCATCTACTCCCTATTCCTAAAGTACTTTCTGTGGATGAGCCGCCAAAGCCAGCAAATGCAATGGGGCGTCATTATCATCGGCGTATTCGGCATCCGTGCGCTCGGCGGTTTCACTAAGAAGTATCCCGGAATGGCGCCTTACATCGGGCTTATCCAGATTATTTATTTCCTTTTTGTCTTTCTCACGTGGACAGCGGAGCCCCTTTTTAATCTGCTCCTCAGATTGAACAAATTCGGTCGAATGGTCCTGAGCCGTCACGAAACGGTCGCTTCAAATTGGGTCGGCGCCTTCGTCGGATTGGCTCCTTTGTTTCTGATTGGAGGGTTCGCCGTGAATAGTCTGCTGTTTTATGGCGCATTCGTCTTCGGCTTCACCGTTCTACCGCTCGCCGCCATCTTTAAGTGCGCGGCGGGCTGGCCGCGCAAGGCGATGATTGCCTACACCGCCATCGTTTTGGCTGCTGGCCTTGGCGCTGCCTTCATTCCAATCGCGGCAGGCTTTGGTTTGGTTAGCCGAAAAGAAATGATCACCCTGATCGGCCTTCTAATTGGTACGTTCGGTGTCGGGATCGTCCTTTCGGGATGGATCGCCAATTTCCTCATGATGCAAAAGGTCCGAAAATGAACGGACTGAAGTCAATGCCCAACAATGCCCGACGGCGGAGCGTTGACCAGAACCGTCCCTGATCGTCGCGCAGATTTCCAACTTCCTGCGAGTGCAAGATGCGCAATCCCAGGCCCGCGGCGCCCCGGAGCCGCCCGGAGCCGATCTCACGGAAATTGCTTATTCCTGAAAAAGTATCTGCGCCTCTGCGTGTCTGACGTGCGGTTGATATAATGGCGGCTGATGTTTTGCTTCGCCAAGCGCCTGGTTTTGGGAATGGCACTTTCTTCCATTGCATCCGGAGTTCCCCTTTGGGCGGCGTTGTCCACGCCGAGCGTTACCTCCTTAACAGTCGTTGACTCCAGCCAATTGCAAGTCAGTTGGACCCCGGTTCCGGGAGCGACCCGGTACGAAGTGCAAGTGCGGCTCCGAGAGGATGGCCCCTGGCAGAGCGCCGCTTTCGTCGGCGCCAAATACAGCACGACGACCATCAGCGGTTTCTCAAGGTCCACCGAGTACTACGCGCGGGTTCGAGCTTCGACCCTTTCCGAGAGCTCGGATTTTTCTGAGCCGAAACTTTTTTCCATCGGCGAAATACTCAGACCGCCCGAAACGCCGCTGAATCTGCGGATGGTGGATCGCTCTTATAAGGACATCGTCATCGGCTGGGACCCTGCCGAACGTGCCGCGGGTTACGCCGTGGGCATCCGCGAGCCTTCCCAAACATCGGGTGTTTACTACGAACTCTGGGGGATTAGCACGACCAACCATCTGTTCGTGGGGCTTCAACCTGAGACGGATTATATTTTTACCGTGCTGGCTCGCGGAAACGGACTTGGGGATTCGGCGATTTCGCCGCCATTGACGGCAACAACCCTCCCACAACCGCCCGCGTCCGCTTCCGTTACGCTGGTTGGCGCCGCAACGAATCTGAACGGAGACTGGCCTGAGTATTTCGGCGCTGAAGGGTACCTTGTAGCTGGTGGTTCAAGTTGGGTCCCAAAGAGCCTCTCGCTCATGCCGAATGCCGGCGCATATACCTGGAACCTCTCGACCTCGGAGCCTTATGCTCCGCTGCAGGATCCGGGGCGAACCAATCGTATTTCCGCCACGTTCGATTTTTTTGCCGCGAACGGTCCCAATCGGCTGGTCTGTGATGAAGGCTGCGAGATCACGTTCTATTTTGTCGATTGGCCGGAACGCGGCCTTCCAGAGGAACTCCGGTTCATCGATGAAGCGTCGGACCGCGTTGTGGCGCGGACAACCGTTGCGGACTTTGAAACCGGAATTTATTTGACCTATCGGGTTCGCGGAAATGTGCGCCTGGAATTTGGATCACCGGACAGCGCCACGATAATGTTTGGAAACCCAATGCTCGTGGGAATTTTTTGGGGAGGCCCCGTTCGAACAGCGAAGGCGAGGCTTTCTGTCTCGCCCGCCGGTACTTTGGTTACGTTGAAGATTGCCGCCCCAGCTGGCCGTAACTATATCCTGGAGAAAACCCGTAATTTCCGTGACTGGACCGTGCGCTCCACAGGAAAACTCGATCTACCGGAAGGAAATGTCACGTTGGACCCGCGCGAACCGCACGGAGGTGAGTTCTTTCGCGTGAGGTTGGAGTGAAAATGGATTGCTCGAAGCTCCGAAAAGGGAAGTTCTTGTTTCGTTACTGAGCTAATGAACGTCCCTTGGCTTTCGGCAACGTCAGCCCCAGCAACTTCGCGACCGTGGGCGCGACATCAATCGTGCGCGCTCGTTCAAGCTTTGTTCCCGGCGTAATCCCATACCCGCTCGCAATGAAGATGGCATCGAGCTGCGGATCGCTCGCCAGGTAACCGTGGCTCCCGGCCTGTTGGGGGACCGCCGCCGTTACCGCTCCGCCGGTTGCGCCGGAGAAGGAATACCCGGGCTTGGCCGCCAGCAGCACATCAAACATTTGCGAATCAGCTTCCGGCTGCGGCAGCCCCAGAGTCGCAAAACGATTGGATAGGATCACATCCGCGATCCCTTCCATTGACTTCATCAGATCGATCACCCTCGCCGAAACTTCAGGCGTGTTTGTGGGACTAAGATAAAGAAATCCGGTCCCGCCTTCGGGCAAAACATATGCTGCCTTCCCCAAACCGGCGTTTTGCAGTGCGACTCCCGCGCGAATCTCGTTTGTGTACCCTCGGAAACCATGGTCCGACACGACGAGGAAGGTCGTTCGCTCCGTCATGCCGGCGTGTCGCACCGCCTCCACGACGTTCGCAACGCAACTATCGACAAATGCCATGGCGGTCGTCGCGGCCAGCGCTCCAGGTCCGTAACGATGGTGTATTGAATCCAGCGTCAGCAGATGGAACAGCACCAGATTCGGTTTATGCTCCCGGATTAAATAGCAGGCCGCTTTCGTCCATATCTGGTCGCGCCAGACAATATTGGCTTTGGTGAAGTCCTGCACTTCCTCTTTTGTCAGCGCGCCCCGTTCGATCATTTCTCGTTCCACCGGTCCTTCCGGCGTGGCCCATTCATTGAACGGCCAGGTGATCGTCGGCGCGTTGTTGATCGCTACCCAATCAATTTGCGCCGTCGTCAATCCGGCTTCGTGAGCAGCGTCATAAACAGTCGGCGCGTGTACCATCGTCACCTTATCGATCTTCGGATCCACTCGCACTGGCGGCCATCCGTTCGTTCGCAGGATTGTTCCATTCAGTAGCAGGCCATGCTCGTCCGCGTGGACTCCGGTCACCATGGTCGTATGATTCGGCCACGTGATCGTTGGGTTCACGATCTGCATCCGCGCAGAAATTCCGTTCCGCATCAATCGGCGCAACGTCGGGACCGGTTGCTTCGGATCCTCCAGCGCGAACCCCGGAAAGCCATCGAGACTGATCAAAACCACCATCCGCTCTTTGGCCGGAATCTCCTTTTCGGCCGCGACCCCAATCGATCCAGGCAACACCACAAGTCCAACTACGAGCGCGATAATTCGTTTCATTTGCACTTTTATAAATGATTAATCCACTTGGAGGCGAGTCTTGCCATACTCTGCCGAAAGATCGCAATCCATTCACCAAATTTTTAGATCGCCACCGATCGCCACCTTGATCAACGAAATGCCTCTCGACCAATAACCGCGCTGTCCATAACTTCACAAAAACCAATGAATACTTTCCCGCAATTCAAACTTACCCGCCGTTCTTTTCTCAAAGCTTCCGCTGTTCTGGCCGGGACTGCCCCACTCCTGGCAGCGAAAAGCACGATGCCCTCAGGAACAAAACAGGCGCGTCTCATGGCCTATGTGGGAACTTTCAGCTCGCCGCTCCGGGATGTGTTGCCAACCCAAGTGGATCTCCCCCCCGGCAATGGCCGAGGAATCCACATTTTCCAGGTTGATCGCTCAACCGGCGCATTAACCGCCGCGGGCGCCTATGAACTGGGCGCCAGTCCAAACTGTCTCGTTGTCAATGCCGATGGCACTCGCCTCTATTCGACTAATGAGACCGACCATGTCGGCGAAAACAAGGCAGGCACTCTAAGCGCCTTTGCGATTAACCGCGCCGATGGCCAATTGACCCTCCTGAATACTGTCCCTTCCGGGGGCGCCGGTCCCACCTATCTGAGTATCCATCCCTCGGGAAAGTTCGTGCTCGTGGCGAACTATTTTGGTGGGTCCGTGGCCGTCCTCCCGATTCTCTCAGACGGCCGTCTTGGAACAGTTAGCGACATCAAGCAGGATACAGGCGTCGTGGGACCAAGAAAGGCCACCAACGCCCCACCTGGAAGCTTTGCTTTCAGTGGACACGACCGGACGCACGCCCACATGATTCAAGCCGATTCCTCGGGTCGTTTCGTTTTGCACGTCGATCTCGGGCTGGACCAGATTTTCGTCTGGAAGTTTGACGAACGTGCCGGAACCCTGAGCCCAAATGACCCTCCTGCCGTCTCGTTCCCCCCAGGCGACGGCCCGCGACACTTCGCTTTTCACCCGAATAAACGCTGGTTCTATTCAATCCAGGAAGAAGGCTCAACCCTCGTTCTGTTCGACTTCGATCCTTCCAATGGCCGCCTCACCTCCCGCCAAACCATTTCCAGTCTGCCACCCGGTTTCACCGGCAGTAACTTTTGTGCGGAGATTCTGGTCTCGTCCGATGGCCGCTTCGTTTACGCCGGCAACCGCCTGCACGATAGCATTGCCATTTTTTCCATAGGCAAGAATGGCGAACTAACCTTCGTCGCCGACGAATGGAGCCGCGGCGATTACCCGCGCAGCTTCAATTTCGATCCCACCGGCCGCTTCCTTTACTCCTGCAACCAACGCGGCGACAACATCGCCGTCTTCCGCGTCGATCGCAAAACCGGTCGACTCGCCTTCACTGGCCATTACACCCCTGTCGGCAACCCATCAAGTATCGTCTTTCTGGATCTCGTTGGAAAAGACTAAAGCCGTCTTCGATCAATTCTGATGCACGAGAAGTTCAAACATTCGCGCCTATTTGTGATCTTTACATTCTATGTCATTATTTAATATTTACAAAGACTACGTTTTGAGTATTCTAACTGACATAGTGTGCCTGAAATGCTGCTCGAGTGAGCACCGATTTCGCGCCCGCTCACTAAAAACGAGCGGCCCCTGCCTAAATTGGCTCCGGCCCTCCCAATTCGTGAAAATTAGTGAAATTCGTGTCTAACGTTATGAAAAAGATCAGCAAACTCGAATCCCTCCCCGCGCCCGACCAACGCACCATCCTCAACCTCTGCCAGCACAATACCTACGACCGCGTCTGCGAAATCGTCGCCCAACCCCGCGACGAAGGCGGCCTGGCTTTAAGAACCGATCCCAGCTCCGTCTGCCGCTTCAACAACAAACATTGTTGGCTCGGTAACGACACCCAACTCCTGGAACAATTCTCCGACATCCTCAACGGCCAAACCAGGAACAACGGCCAGGACATCGCCAACGCCATGATCCTCCTGGTCCAGCAACGCATCTTCAACGCCCTCCTCTCCGGCATCGAGATCGAACAACTCAAGCACCCTTTCCGCGTCCTCTTCACCCTGAAGCGGCATCAACTTCAGGAACGAAAACTGGCCCTCCAAACCAAAGACCCCTCCGAGCATTCCTCTCTTCCCGATCTCGGCAACCTGACCGCCGCCCTCAACGAACTGAAAGCCGAAGAGACCTCCGAAAGCACCACCGTTGAACCTCTCATTAACTCCCCGCTTCAGCGGGGTGAACCGGCCAACACCGAAGATTCTAAAACTGTTGGAAACAGTTTTCCTTGCATCAGGGATCCGCAAGAAATTGCACAAGAAACCCCTGATATTTCACATATTGCTGATCTTGCAGCAGTTGCCTGTGAAGACAAAGTCCATACAGGTGAAAGTCCCGTCCGAGGAATTAAGCTGTTCACCCCGGAAGAGGAAGTCAGCGTCGCAGCCGCGCGGCCAAGACCTCAAACAATGGCTTTCTCGCACGACCCAGCCGCAACGACAGGCAACCGCATCCAATGAGCCCGAAATGAAACGCGCCCAGAGCCGAGCCTCTGAAAATTAGGTCTAAGCCTGGAAGGAGGAGCCAATGATTAACGGTTACAAGGCTTCTCATCGCTCCGGCAGGGCGGGCGCGGCGGCGGGGTGGGAAAGGACTCTGAGTTAAGCAGGGAGATCTCCGGGTGTGAGGCCCCAAAGCCTCAACGCACCGTCCAAACTGGCCACACCGGCAAGGTCGTCGGGGCGCTCGGAGAAGTCGGAGTCCCCCGTAGTACCGTTGATCCAGAGAACACAAAACGCTCTGGGGAGCCGAGGGGCGGCACGCCACCACGAACACCCTTGGCGGTAACCTCGTACCCTTGCGAGTCCGTCCACCTGATGCTAGCGTCCCTTCGCAAGGAGCACGGAACTAAAAGGGGACATGAACGAATTGCGACGTGAGGGCAGGACGTCCGGCAGTACTTTGATCAGCACGGAAACGGACCCGCTTTGGTACAAGAAAGCGATCATTTATGAACTTCATGTTCGTTCCTTTTCCGACAGCAATGCCGATGGCATTGGCGATTTTCAGGGCCTGACCCAAAAGCTGGATTATCTCCAGGACCTCGGTGTCACTGCGATTTGGCTCCTGCCGTTTTATCCCTCCCCACTGCGCGATGACGGCTACGACATCGCGGATTATTACAACATTAACCCGATTTACGGCACACTCGAGGATTTCCAAACCTGCCTCAACGAGGCGCACGCGCGCGGTCTGCGGATTATCACCGAGTTGGTGATCAACCACACCTCCGACCAGCACGCCTGGTTCCAGCGCGCGCGTCGTTCACCCGAAGGATCGAAACTTCGCGATTATTACGTCTGGAGCCGCGATCCCCAAAAATACAAGGAGGTTCGGATCATCTTCAAAGATTTCGAGCCTTCCAATTGGACGTGGGACCCTGTTGCTAATGCTTATTACTGGCACCGCTTCTTTTTTCATCAACCTGACCTCAACTTCGATAACCCGGAAGTTCATGCCGAGATCACCCGCATTCTCGATTTCTGGCTCGATATGGGGGTGGACGGAATGCGCCTGGATGCCATCCCCTATCTTTACGAGCGGGAAGGGACTTCCTCTGAAAGCCTCCCGGAAACGCACGCCTTCCTCAAAAAACTTCGCGCCCACGTCGATAAAAAATATGGCGACCGAATTTTTCTGGCCGAGGCGAATCAATGGCCGGAAGACGCCGTTTCATTTTTCGGAGAGGGCAGGGGAGACGAGTGCCACATGGCGTTTCATTTTCCGGTGATGCCGCGATTGTTCATGTCCCTGCGAATGGAGGATCGCTTTCCGATCATCGATATTCTCGCCCAGACTCCCCCCATTCCCGAAACCAGCCAATGGGCCATCTTCCTGCGCAATCACGATGAACTGACGCTCGAAATGGTGACCGACGAAGAGCGGGATTACATGTATCGCATGTATGCCGCCGAATCACGTGCGCGGATCAATTTGGGCATCCGCCGGCGCCTGGCGCCACTGCTTGGCAATGACCGTCGGAAAATCGAGTTGCTGAATATGCTTCTGCTTTCGCTGCCGGGCACTCCCGTTCTCTATTATGGGGATGAGATCGGCATGGGTGACAACATGTTTCTCGGTGATCGAAATGGTGTGCGCACTCCGATGCATTGGAGTTCGGATAAAAACGCCGGCTTCTCTCGTGCCAGTCCCCAGGCCCTCGTTTTCCCTGTGATTGTCGATTCCGAGTATCATTACGAAAGCAGTAATGTCGAAGCGCAACAGCGCAACTCCAATTCGCTGCTCTGGTGGAACAAGCGCGTGCTCGGCCTGCGCAAACGTTGGGCCCCCTTCACCGAAGGTTCCTTCGAATTTCTGCATCCGCACAATCGCAAAGTCCTCGCCTTCCTGCGGCAGACTTCTGACGAAACGGTTCTGGTCGTTGCAAACCTCTCGCGCTTCGCCCAGGCCGTGGAATTAAGTCTTACCCGGTTCAAGGATTGCGCGCCCGTGGAACTTTTCGGCCAATCGAAATTCCCCGACATTGGCGAGCAGCCCTATCTCCTCACCCTTTCTCCCTATGCGTGCCTCTGGTTCCGATTGATCCCAAGAACCACGGAACGAATGATCGATCTCACCACCGTTCCGCAAATTCGAATTCGTGCGGACTGGACCGAAGCGCTGGGCGCCCAATGGCATCGCGCGGTCGAGCGCCGTTTGCCTGATTTTCTGAGGCAGCAAGCCTGGTTTCTCGGCTGTGGGCGCACCATCAGTTCCGCGCGCGTTCGCGACTATGCGCGCCTGGCGGAGGACACCGTTCTCTGTCTGGTTAATGTGGATTACAATGAAACCGAACCCGAAGATTACCTTCTGCCTCTCTCCTACGTTCAAGCCTCGGTTGCGGCTGGAGTTCGGGAGAATTTCCCCCACCTCGCCTTTCTTCATGTTGAAGATCCGCATTCCGGAGAGCCCGGCTTGATTTTCGATTCCGCGGGCCATCCCGCCTTTTGGCAGAGCATGATGCAGGTGCTCTTGACTGGACAAACGCTCAGACTCGACGGGCACTCACTGCGGGGCGTTTTACAATCGGGAATTGAGCCTGCCGTCAGCGATGAACTCGAGCTGACCAATATCAAGGCGAACCATCACAACAACAGTTCCGCCGCTGTTGGGGATTACTTCATAAAGCTGATCCGCCGCGTTGAGCCCGGTTTGCACCCCGAACTGGAAGTCGAGCAAGTTCTGACCGCCGCAAAATTCCCCAATACGCCTCCTCTGATCGGTTCTTTGATTTTGCGCGCCCCCGACGGCCAGGATTATACCACTGGGATCGTCACCGCGCGCCTTCACAATACCCGCACCGCCTGGGAGGTGACCCTCGATTCTCTCGGGCGTTTTTTCGAGCGCGTGATTGAGCACAATCTTTCCCCCGCCAATTCACCGCCCAACTTCCTTCAGCCGGATGAACAGCAATTGACTCACGAGGCGCTTGCGGTTCTCGGCACATATCCGGAAACGGCGCGTCTTCTCGGCCAGCGCACTGCCGAACTGCATCTGGCGCTCGCGAATGAGCTTGGCAATCCTGATTTTGCTTCGGAATCTTTCGTGCCTTTTTCGCAGCGTTCTCTTTACCAGTCTTTGCGCAACGAAGTCTTGCGAATTATTCAGCAGCTTGGGGCGAATTTAACCAGGTTGCCGCCGGAGTCAGCGGAAGCGGCCGAAAAGTTGATTACGCAAGAACCGGTGCTGATCTCAGTCCTGAAAAACCTGTACCAGCAGCCGCTCGATTCCATCCGGATCCGGATTCATGGCAATCTCCATTTGGGCCAGGTCCTTCATACCGGAAAAGATTTTCTTTTTATCGATTTCGAAGGCGAGCCCCATCGACCCTTTGGCGAGCGGCGGATAAAGCGGTCTCCGTTGCGTGACGTCGCGGGTATTTTGCGCAGTTTTCATCATGCGAGTTACAAGGCGCTGCAATCTGAATTGCAACGGCGTTCCGGCCAAACCGAACGGATCCGGGAATTGCAAGCCTGGAGCGTTTTTTGGCGGGATTGGATCGCTGCCATTTATTTCAAGGCGTACCGCGCTCCGCTCATCGGTACCAGGATCATTCCCAGCACTGAGGCTGGCATTCGCGCTCTGCTCGTCGCGCTCGTGCTGGAAAATGCCTTCGCGGAACTCAACATTGCATTGACGCAACATACCGGACGGGAGCGATTGGCCATCGAAGGCATTCTTGAGATTCTTGAACGGACCACTCTTTCCAAATGAACCCCGTCTCGGCATTGCAAAAACGCGCGCAAGCTCACGGCATCCAAACCTCCTATCTCGACAACACAGGTCGTGAGCAGTTCGCTTCCGAAGAGACCTTGCGTATTTTGCTGCAAGCCCTCGAAAGTCCGGAGCAACAACAAAACATCTCCGAAGCGGGCTGGGTCGAGCCGGTCCTTGTCTGTTGCCAACGTCAGAACCGTCGCGCAACGCTTCGAATGCGCGGTCCTCAAAAGCCGCGGATCTTTCTTTACGGTGAGGACTCCGCCAACCGTAGCCCAAGGCATGAATTGAGTTGCAAGGCAACCCAGGTCAGCAGTCAAAAGAATGAAATCCAGGTCGAAGTGAAGAATCTGCCGATTGGCTATTACCACCTTTGGGCCGAAGCGGGCGATTTCAGGGAAGCCTGTTTGATCATCTCTGCTCCGCGCCAGGTCTATTCCGAATCCAGGCGGCAGTGGGGCGCCTTTCTCCCTCTCTACGCCGCCCATTCGCGCGCGAGTTGGGGCGCGGGCAATTTCTCCGACTGGTCTTCGCTGGCCCATTGGGTGGCCGCTAAAGGTGGCGGCGTAATCGGCGCGTTGCCCATCCTGGCGGCCTTTCTGGATTATCCAACCTGCGATCCAAGCCCCTATTCTCCCGCCAGCCGTTTGTTTTGGAACGAGTTCTTCATCGATATTTCCGCTGTCCCCGAATTCCGTCAATCCGCTGCCGCGCAAAACTTGGTGCAGTCCGCCGCCTTTCAGAGAAAGCTCAAATCATTTCGTCGCGCGGAATTCATCAACTACAAAGAAGAATGGTCTGTGCGCCGCCGCGTTCTCGAACTTCTCGCCGACCAATTCTTCCGCAAATCCGGGCCACGCCGCAAAGAATTCCAAGACTATCTCAAAGGCCGCCCCGAAGCCGAAGATTACGCAAAATTCCGCGCCATGTGCGACCGCGCAAAAGGCCAGAATCCCCTCTTCCCTCCGAGGGGAGAGGGACAGGGTGAGGGGGCTCCCCACCACGACGGCGCAACCAAGAACTTCCACCTCTACATCCAATGGATCGCCCAACAACAAATCAATCAAGTCCTCTCCCACTGCCGCGAACGCGGGCTAAAATTTTATCTCGATCTTCCTCTTGGGGTTAATCCACAGGGCTACGATGCGTGGCGTTACCCTGACTTTTTCGCGACTGAGGTCAGCGTCGGCGCGCCGCCTGATTCTTTTTTCACCAAAGGACAAGACTGGGGCTTTGCCCCTCTGCATCCTCGTCGAATGCGAGAACTGCACTACCGCTACGTCATCGAATATCTTCGCTTCCAAATGCGGCATACAGGCATGCTTCGTATCGATCATGTAATGGGGCTGCATCGTCTCTGGTGGGTGCCGCGCGGCTATCCAGCCAGCGCCGGCGCTTATGTCCGATACCGGGCGGACGAGCTGTATGCGATCCTCGCCGTTGAATCACACTTCCATCACACCACCCTCGTCGGGGAGAATCTCGGGACCGTCCCCCCCGAAGTAAATAAGTCCATGGACCGTCACGATCTTCGGCGTATGTATGTCCTTCAATACGAGCAACCCCCTAAGGGGCCTCTGCCTGAGCCGGAGCGGAGGACCGTCGCCGGCGTTAACACCCATGATATGCCTTCTTTCGCATCCCATTGGAAAGGGCTTGATATCCTGGATCGACACGCCCTCGGCCTTATTCCCGCGAAAAATCTGCCTGCCGAAAAACGGCGTCGCGCCCAACTGCGAAAAAGCCTCCTGACCTTTCTTCGGAAAAACAAATTCGTCACAAAATCAAATCCCGATCTCAACAGCGTTTTCGGCGGCGTTCTCCAATTCATCGCCCAAAGTTCCGCCGAAACCGTTCTGATTAACCTTGAAGATCTTTGGCTCGAAGAACGCTCCCAAAATGTTCCCGGCACCTCCTCGGAACGCCCCAATTGGCGGCGCAAAACCGCCCTCACTCTCGAGCAAATCCAATCCGATCCTCAGATCGCTGCTCTTCTCGAACTACTTAATACCGGGCGATCCGGCGTCGGCAAATCGAAGTGCGCGCCGGTCCGAACTGCCCGCGCCTCCAAGTAACTGTCTAAGGACGATGTTTAAGACTGCGGTCAATGAGTAGACCTCGATCCGGACCGGACCGCCGGGCGAGCCGTCGAAGTGAAGAAGCCGCCCGTAATATCGGCGCCTTCCCAGTGCGTCGCCGCTTGCACCCAGCCTTTCTTCTCCCGCCGCGATCCCGAGTTTGACCGGCACATTTGATTACACGCCTAAGAAGCCGCGCTTGCATTCTCTCATGAATTTGAAACACTCCCATACGTCCAACAGCACACGTTACATGACTAAGAAACTCATTTTTTCTATGGCAGCGCTGGCCGCGATGGGCGGCGCGGCTGGATTCGCGGCGGAACAGCACGGGCTTGGTTATTCGGATACCCCAACGGTCCCCGGCACGAAATGGCATATCCATGATGGAGATCGCCCGCAGCCTCGAATCGTCACTCCGGGCGAAAAGTTCAGCCAGATGGCCAACGCCCCTTCGGATGCCGTGGTCCTGTTCGACGGAAAAGATTTTTCGAAGTGGAAAGGGGAAAAGGGAGACGTGAAATGGAAGCTCGCGGATGGGTATATGGAAACCACCAAGACCGGGCGCATTCGAACCAAAGATGAGTTCGGCGATTTCCAGATGCATCTCGAATTCGCGACTCCCGAACAGATCAACGGTCCGGACGGAAAACCACTAAAGGGACAAGCCCGAGGCAACAATGGCGTTAATATCTTCGGAAAGTATGAGATACAGGTTTTGGATTCCTTTGATAACCAAACCTATCCGGACGGGCAGGCGGCCGCGATTTATGGACAAACCCCCCCGCTGGTGAACGCCTCACGTCCACCGGGACAATGGCAGACCTACGACATTATTTTCGAAGCCCCTCGCTGGAACGAAAGTGGTGAAATGGTCCGCAAAGGGGCCATCACGTTGCTCCACAACGGCGTCCTCGTGCACAATAAACGGGAATTGCTCGGCGGGACGAATCATCGTGCGATCATGCCTTTCAAGGCGGATTCGGGCAAAGGCTACATTGAGCTTTACGAACACGGCAACCCGGTGCGCTTCCGCAATATCTGGATTCGTCCCCTGGGAGAATATGATAATCCCAACGCTGGCTGGACGCAGGCCGCGAAATAAATCCGAAGCGTAGCACCAAGCGTCTCGCTTGCGAGTTTATGGCAGCCTCTCGCCGCCTGAACCAAAGCGACTCTCAAGGCGCATTGATTCGTCGATCCGGGGCGCGTCCTTACATCACCAAAACTTGCGCAATCTCCCGGTCCATGTAATAAAATGATGAGAACTAATGAGTTCCGATGCGAACAGACGAATCGCTCTTCTGGCTGGAGCGATTGTTCTTTGTGATCAATTGACGAAAAAGCTCGTCCTTTGGACGCTCAATTACGGACGCGATGAGCGAATCGTCGTGGATGGATTTTTCAAGTTCGTTCATTGGGGCAATACCGGCGCCGCCTGGAGCATGTTTCATGGCAACAACGAACTACTCGCCATCGTTTCGCTGATCGCCTTGCTCGTCCTGTTCATTTATCGCAACCACTTCGATACTCGCACCCGACTTGGCCAAATTTCGTTGGGCCTCATTTTTGGCGGCATTATCGGGAACCTGATCGATCGTCTCTTCCGCAAGCACGTTATAGACTTCCTTTATTTCTATTTGCAGCAGCGCGATGGCCGGGAAATCGGTTTTCCCGCTTTCAATGTCGCGGACACCGCGATTTGCACCGGGGTAGGTCTGCTCTTTTTGCTTTCCTGGAAACAGGAAAACCAACGCGCCGGAAACCTCGCCAACGAAGGCGCCTGATCCTCCATGCTCGACCCGATCTACATCGCGGGTCCCACAGCCAGCGGAAAATCCGCGGTAGCGCTTCAGTTAGCCGAACAGATTGGCGGCGAAATCATCAGTGTCGATTCCATGCAGGTCTATCGAGGAATGGATATTGGCACGGCCAAGCCTACCCTCGACGAGCGGAAACGCGTTGCGCACCACCTTATAAATATAGTCGCCCCGGACGAGAGTTTTGATGCGGCGCAATTCATCCGGCTTGGTCGCGCCGCCGAAAGTGAGATCCAGAAACGAGGACGGGTCCCGATTTTTTGCGGGGGGACCGGCCTTTATTTCAGAGCGCTGCTTGAAGGATTGGGTGAGTCACCCGAAAGTGATCCGGAGCTTCGGAAGAAACTGGAAGCAACGCCATTGTCCGAACTTCTGAAGGAATTGGAAACAAGTGATCCGGCCTTTTTTTCCACGGTAGATCGCTCTAACCCAAGACGGGTTATTCGTGCGGTGGAGGCAATTCGATTAACTGGGAAGCCTTACTCCACGTTGCGGTCGGCTTGGAGAGCCTTGAACGGCAGAGCGCACTGGTTTGGACTCGAACGCGATCGCGCCGAGCTGCGCGAGCGCATCAACCAAAGAGTCGATAGAATGTTCGGCAACGGGTTGGTCGAAGAAACGCGCGAGTTGCTCGAGAAAGGCCTGGAGAAAAATCGCACGGCGATGCAGGCCATTGGTTATCGGCAAGTGGTGGAACATCTGCGCGGAGCACGATGCCTGGACGCGACGATCGACCTTGTCAAAGTCAAAACACGCCAGTATGCGAAGCGGCAGATGACCTGGTTTCGCCATCAATTGAATCTTCAATGGATCAAAGCGTCCGGCCAATTGGCGAAAGAGACCGTGGATGCGATTTGCCATCTGTTGAAGGCCTAACCATTTAACTCCGCCAATTTCGCAGGCAATCAAGTCGGGGCTGGATCTAACAATTAATCCCGGAGTTTTCGAGCTCGTGCGGCTTTCTTCGCCCGTTGAACCTCGAATGAGTTTCGCTCCCCAATGAAAAAATTCTTCATTTCATCGATGGCCGGTGGAGTTGGCAGCAAGTGGGCCTAGCCTTCATCATCTTTCTGCGGAAAACCGCTGCAGAGCCTTGTTAAGCCGATCTCCGCTTGCGATTCAACTCCGGCCTCACGAAAGGCATTCGCCATTTCCCTGCGCCGCCAGACTGTCGTTAACCGCCGGCTACGACCTGAACAATCTCAAGACGATCTCCTTCATGAAGTTGTCTCTGGCAGAATTCCGACGGAGCAACGGCTTCGCCATTATGTTCCACTACGATACACTTCGGATGCAAGTTCTGCCCAACCAGAAACTCTTCGACGGTGCAGGGCAGTTCCACTTCGATTGGTTTCCCATTGGCAATGATGTTTTGCATCAGGTGGGGCGCAAATCAGGCGCAAAGCGATGCTTCCCAATCCTTCCAAACGGCTTCGTAACCGAGTCGTTGGATGACCGCCGCGATCTCTTGCGGGGTCCGCTCATCCGCAATTTCAAATTGGCCGGTTGCATTCGTCCGACCATTTGCCGCGGCGCACCATTCGCTCGATTGCTCCGTAAGCGGAACGATTCGGCCCCGTTCTGTGCGATGCAGGTGCTCGCTTCCCGCGCCGGTATACCCCCCGGGTTCGGTATGGCTCCCGGCGCTGATATGGGTAATGCCGATTGGAAACAGGCCATCACGGAGAACGGCCGGTTCGCGCGTGGAAAGTACCAGCCCCGCATCGGGAAAGGTGAGACGCAACGCGCAAACCAGCTGGACCAATTCGCGGTCGCTCATTCGAGTCAGCGGCTGAAACTCGCCGGCATGCGGGCGTAACCGTGGCAGCGAAATCGTGAGCTGCGCTTTCCAGCAGGTGCGAAGGAGATGGTCCGCGTGAAAGGCAAGCGCGATTGTCTCCCTACGCCAATCCGCCAATCCGTAAAGCGCGCCGATCCCGAGTCGTCGAAAACCTGCCGCGTAGGCGCGTTCGGCCGTATCCAGGCGCCAATCAAAATCGCGTTTTGGTCCGGCAGTGTGGACTTGTTCATAAACAGATCGGTCGTAAGTCTCCTGATACACGACCAGTCCCTCGGCGCCGACGCGGGCAATTTTCTGGTAATCTTCCGTCTTCAATGGTCCGACCTCCAGAGAGATAGACGGGAATTCCTTGTGGAGAGCAACGACGCAATCGCGCAGGTAATCGTTCGAGACGAACTTCGGATGCTCACCCGCCACCAGCAGCACATTTCGAAATCCCTGTCGCGCCAATTCGGCGGCTTCTTTGCGAACTTCGTCCAGGGTGAGTGTTACCCGCAGGATTGCGTTATCCCGTGAGAATCCGCAATATTTGCAGTTGTTGATGCATTCATTGGAGAGATAAAGGGGAGCAAAGAATCGCATCACGCGCCCGAATCGTTGTCGTGTCAGCTGCTGCGAGCGGCGGCCCAACTCTTCCAGAAAACCCGAGGCCGCAGGCGAAATCAGCACCGGGAAATCCGAAAGATCCAGTTCCGACTTTCGTAGAGCGTGTTCCACTGCTGCGCGACTGATCCGATGCGATTGATCCAGCCGCTCGGCCAAAGGCAAATCCTTAAACGCGGACGAAAAACTCACTCGGCCAACGTAACAAAAGCGCCGCGCCGAGCAACGAGAATGAGCGTCGTCGGCACTGGACGTTGCGCTTACGGTTTTCTCGTTTGTTTTAAACGAGCTGATTTGCCCGACGGGCACGCGCTCGGTCGGCGAGCTTCGGATTCCGCAAGACGCCTGGAGCGACATTGACCCGGTGGTTTCACCGGGTTGGGCGCGCCGCGCCGTCGTCGAGACCGTCGGTTGGACGCGGGCGCGATTGTCGGTCGAGGGCGGTATCGTCACCGACTTGAGTTCACAGGCAATGGGTTTCCGGCGCGTTATTAAACGGTCGACGTGCCCTGGGGGAGCGGCGGGATCGCCGGGATGGACGGCGGGCTGAGAGTCGGTTTCTTGAGAGATGCCTGCTTCCAACCCAGCCAGAGTGCTACCGCGATAAACAGTCGCAAGGCGATGTGCGTAACTAGCGCTTTGTGTTGAGGTCGGCCAAAGTGATGGCCGCCGATGCTGCCGAGATTTACGATCAAGCCGAGGGCTTCAAATCCTATGAGATAGCAAACGGGGGGAAAGCCGGGCTTTGCGCAAAGCCAAACGACACCCGCGAGCGCCAGGACAACGTCAGGAAGAACCATTGCCGCGCGGGCGTGTGGCGCGAAAAAGCCAACAGCGATCCAGGCGGTGTGGCCGAGAAGGACCGAGACCCCGAGTTTGAAAGATTCAAGACGCGGCAGTTCGACTTTTTTGACGGCCATAAAAGCAATGACGGCAACCACGCTCGGGATCAGCAGCATAAAGCCGCAATAGAAGCCGACGATAGCGCCAACAATGCCGCCTACGCTCGTCCAAGGGTTCCTGGGCTTTTCGTCTGTGCTCATACCTGTTAATCGGCGCCGTCTGGATAGGGCTTAACGGCCCGCCGGAAGGAGCAACCCGATACTACCACCAAATCACTGATCTGTTCTTTTCGATCCTTCATCCAAGGTAAAACCCGATTGACCGATCTGACTATTATGACCATATTACGATCGTGAAAGCCCTTAAAATCGGGACACTGGAAGCCAAGACACACCTCTCGGAATTGTTGGACCAAGTACAGCGTGGATCGCATTTTTTGATTACCAAACGCGGAAAAGCCGTCGCTCAATTGGGACCCGTGGACAAACCGAAGACGCGGCGGCGTGCCGGGTTTGCCAAAGGTTTGTTTATCTACGCCGCCTCCGACTTTAATGCGCCCCTCAAGGAATTTGCCGAGTACCGGTGAAACTTTTGCTGGATACACAGGCGCTGATCTGGTTCGCTGAAGATGATCCCGGCTCTCTCGTGGAGCGTTGAGTGCGCTGGAAAATTCCGCCAACGAGGTCTTCTGTAGCGCGGCGAGCATTTGGGAGATTGCGATCAAATCAAGCCTTGGAAAACTAAAACTCGCGGTCTCGCTGGACGATTCATTTCGGACGTTGCTCGAAAAGAACGGAATCGGTTTTCTTGCAATTGAATTTGAGCATGCCGCTCATGTTTTGACGCTCCCACATCACCACGGCGACCCCTTCGACCGTTTGTTGATCGCCCAGGGAATCACGGAGGGAATGCGTCCGGTGAGCAATGACGAGGCCTTCGATGCTTATCCGGTGCAACGGCTCTGGTGAGCCAACATCAAAGTAGTCCAGAGGCAAGTGGATTTCGACCGCACAAAAACCCTGGTGCAGCTCAAACGTGAGAAATTTGGAAATCTCGGGTGGGATTTTCATCCATTTCCCTCAGGATACTATCTGCGCAACATTCCCCTGGAGAAGCTTTCCGATACGGACCTGTGGGTGCTGATCCGACAGGCGATCGGGCTGGATTATCTGGTTCTGATGGCTTTGGAACGGCTCGAGATCAACCCGTTGATCAAGTGCCGGCATGGGGAAGGGGATCTGCTGTCGGCAGTTTTATGCGCGGACGCTTTGGTCTGGAAACGTAACCCACATTATCGAACGCGTGTGGCCGCGCTCTGGCGGAAAATTTCCGGGCGCATCGCCGCAAAACAAACGCCGGAAGCGCGAATGCTCCTCGGTGACTATCGCTGGTTTCTTAAGTCGGAGAAATTCCTGCCGGCCGACTAGCTCTAAGCTTGCCCAGTTCATCCATCAAATTCTAAGGTCTGGCCGATGACAACAGGAACGCCGCGCCGCCAGTTCGCCAGCGATAATTATTCGGGAATCTGTCCGGAAGCATGGAGCGCGCTCGAAGAGTCGAATCGCGGTCATGCGCGCAGCTATGGAGATGATCCTTACACGACCCGCGCCGCCGACCTGCTTCGGGAATTGTTCGAGACGAAGTGCGAAATCTTTTTTGTTTTTAATGGTACCGCGGCCAACTCGCTGGCTCTGGCATCGCTCTGCCAATCTTACCATAGCATTCTCTGTTCAGAGATTGCTCACGTCGAAACCGACGAGTGTGGCGCGCCGGAGTTCTTCTCCAACGGCACCAAGGTCCTTCTCCTGCCCGCCGTGAACGGCAAGATCAGTCCGGAAGGTATTGCACAGACTGTCAAACGGCGTACTGATCTGCATTTTCCAAAGCCGCGCGCCGTCAGTGTGTCGCAGGCCACGGAAGTGGGTACCCTCTATTCCGTCGAAGAACTCGATGCTATCGGGAAAAAATGCCGCGAATTGGATCAAAAGCTGCACATGGATGGGGCTCGCTTTGCCAATGCCGTGGCAGAGCTTAACGTCGCGCCGAAAGCCCTCACCTCGCAGGCCGGTGTGGATGTCCTTTGTTTTGGCGGGACAAAGAATGGAACTCATGTCGGGGACGCGGTCGCCTTTTTCAACCTCGAGCTGGCGGAGGAATTTGCTTATCGATGCAAGCAGGCCGGGCAGCTTGCCTCAAAGATGCGTTTTCTCGCCGCGCCCTGGGTCGGTATGCTTCAAAATGGCGCATGGTTGAAGTATGCTCGCCATTCGAATTCGATGGCGGAACTCCTCTATCAAGGGCTGGCAAAAGTTTCCGAGGCAAAAATTCTTTTCCCGCGCCAGGCCAATTCAGTCTTCGCCGAACTTCCGGACGCCGCGATTCGGGCCATGTGGGCCCGGGGCTGGATGTTTTACACATTCATCGGAACAGGCGGCTGCCGTTTTATGTGTTCATGGGACACGACCGAAGAGGATATACGAAGCTTCCTCGCAGACCTGCAAACATCTCTGGCGGGCCGGAGCGTCCCCGGTTTTGAGAAGCAGGGTGGAGGCGAAACTTTTTATCACTGATCGGTTCCAGCTACGACGCTGGAAGAACGACGCGTCCGAATCGCGGATTGATTGGAGTACGGACATTCTTCTCAGACATTCTCGAATTGCGCGCCCTCAGCAATTCTGATTCACTGCCTAAATTCCAGTTTGGGCAGGATGAAAGCCAGACAACCAGCATGCGGGGGCGGGTTCACTCTGATCGAACTGCTTGTTGTCGTCACCGTCATCGCGATTCTCGCGACGCTTCTTTTGTCGGCACTCAACCAGGCCAAATCGCTCGGTCGCGCCGCGAAGTGTCGCAGCAACCTGCATCAAACGCACCTGGCGCTGGCCATGTATGTGGCGGACGGAAATCATTTTCCGCTCGCGATGGATGGCCGGGTGTTTGTTCCAAGATCGCTCGGAACCGCAACCCTCTATGAGTTCCTAACCTGGCAGGTCGCCATCAGAACCTACGTCTCTGATGCTCGGGCCGTTTTCAAATGTCCTGAACCGGAGAAGACTCCACTGCTCGTCGCCATCCAAATTTCGGATCAGGCCATCCAATTCAAGCCTTCCGGAGATTTTCAGATGAGGCCAGAGTCCGACTACGGATATAATGCTTATGGAACTGCGAAGTCGTACCGACCGGGTTCGACTTTGAAGGCTGCACCCAATTTAGGATTGGGTGAATGGTGGGGGGGCGGCCAAACGCGAATCACCGCGGAATCAGACGTTTACTCGCCGGCGAACATGATCGCTATCGGTGATGGACCATCTTTGGAAATCGATCCGTTCACGGCGGACTTTCAGCCGAGAGCCCGGCACAGAGCTAAAGCGCAGATCGTTTTCTGCGACGGACACAGCGAAGGGGATCGGAAGGAGCGTTGGACGGCCAAGGTTGATGTTAACGCTTCTCATTGGAACAACGATAACGAGGCGCATCCCGAAACCTGGTAATGAACTCACCTTTCATTCAGCTACAGCTGCGCCCGAGATCAATGCGCGGCTTTACCTTGATCGAACTCCTCGTCGTCATTGCAATCATCGCCATTCTCGCGGCGCTGCTCTTGCCCGCTTTGTCTCAAGCGAAGTACAGCGCCCGAACAACGACATGCCGAAACAACGAGCGGCAACAGATTCTCGCGCTCATTTTGTACGCGGATAATCAGGATGCCTATCCTCCGTATCAAGGCGGCACCGGTATTTGGCAGACTCTCATTGGATTCAAAGCTTTTGCGGCCGAGGGATCGCTCTCGGTCACGCTTTGTCCTCTAGACCAGGGATACCGCTGGCCGGACGGCACCGTGCATTATCCGACGGGACCGGGTTACGCCTATAATAACGGCGGCATTCTGGGGTTGATCTTACGCGACCCGCCGCTGGGACTTGGCGGAGGGGGCAAAGGATTTGGCGCTATTTCGCATCCGACCAAACCATCTCAGGTACTTGCCCCGAGCGAGTTGCTGTCCTTGGGCGATGGCGCGGATCGATCTCCTGATCCAAGCTGGGATGGCTATCTTACTTCTGGCTGGTTTGAGCCATATCTGGCCGGGGATAAACGAATCGAGAGTGGCAAAGGTGTGCCACCTGAGCGATTTCCTAAAGTGTATCAACCTTCCTACAAGAGCCATCATGGCCGATTCAATCGCGCCTACGCGGACGGCCATGTGGAAATGGAGGATTTCAATAAGCCGCTCAATGATACGGACGATTATTGGCGGCGGTACAATATCGATAATCAGGCGCATCGAGACTTGTGGATGAGAGCGTCGAACCTTGCACTTTAATGCGTGAACACTAAGAGCCCTTTCGGCGGCATGAAAGTCAGACAACCAGCGCGGGCGTCCGGGTTCACACTCATCGAGTTGCTTGTTGTCATCGCCATTATCGGGATCCTCGCCTCGCTTCTGCTTCCCGCGCTCACCACCGCTAAAGCCAAAGCCCAAGCGGTGGGTTGCATAAGCAATCAGCGGCAGATCGGGCTTGATTACCGGATGCGTGTTGAGGATAGCTTGCGGCTGGATCAGCCAGAAATATTTCGATGGTGGGCCGACGTCGTGGGGCAACCGGGATTATCATGGATCTGCCCGGCGGCTCGCGAAGCGTCGTCCGGACGGCCTGCGGTATTTCGCGCGTGGGAAATCGGCATGCTGGGTTGGGGCGGTCCGGGAAGCAAAATGAGCCTGCCGCCGGCGGCGGACCAGGACTATTCGAACGTTGTTATCATTTCCAATCGCGTGGGTAGCTACGCCGTTAACGGCCATTTCCTCGATGGTCCCAAGGCCAGGGCGCTCGGCGCCGATATTCCGGCCAAGTCCGATGATTTCAGGACGGAAAGTTCGATCACCGATCCGGCTCGCACTGCGGTGATTGCGGATGGGATCAGTTGGTGGGTGCAACCACACGCCACCGACCCGGCTCCAGCGAACCTGGCGTCGCCGGAGGCTGCCACCGCAAGTGGCCCTCCTTCGTCGCCGGATGCTGGCAGGGATCCAATGTCGAGGATTACCATCCCGCGTCACGGCAGTCGTCCGCTGCCCATCCCCACCGCGTGGCCGAAGAAGCAACCGCTGCCGGGTGCCGTTAATGTCGGATTCTATGACGGTCATTCAGAAGCCGTAAAGTTGGAGGGCTTATGGCAGCTTTATTGGCACAAGGACTATCAACCGCCCGCGACCCGGCCCTGATCATGACGTTTGCCTATCCGCGGTAAACGATCATGATGCCGTAATCCGTGACCATCTGCCGGCTGCCGAGATCGAGGTGTTCGTAGTTGAAAGTGCTGACGTTGACCACGTTTCCTTCACCGATCTTGTTCAGGAAATCTGAGACAATATCGTCGAATTTGTCTTTGCCGACTTCAACGCAATCACTGTGGCGAATGCACTTCACGCGCATTTCCTTTTGCCCATCAATTCGTGCGGCCACTTCAAGGGGCGGCAAAGGTTTTTTAATGAGGCTTTCAGTCGGCCGCTCGCTCACCGGAACGACGAAATGCTTTTCATCCTGCCGCGCGGCATTGCCGTCGTCGGCCGGTCCCGGGACGCGCAGGTTCGCCGGATCGGCTTCCGGAATGACGATCTGATTATTGCAGGCCGGACAGTTGATCGTCGACCCCGCAAGGCTGGTGGGCGCTTCGAGTTGTTGTTTGCAGTTCGGACAGGTAAATGTGATGTCCATAGATCACCTGGGTTTTGGGATTTGGCCGAGTGTAGCTGGAGTCTTCAGCAATACAAAGGAGAAATCGGCTTGCAAAAAAAACCACGCTTGACGGCTGGTTAGGCCGCGAGTTTCTTTCCGAACAAAAAGTTCTCGTCCATGTGTGATCCGCTTCGCGGCCGGCGCAACAGACGCATTTGGTTAGTCTGCTCAGGCAGCCCCTGAAAAGAAGTTCAGGCGTGTTGGGGCCGCGGTTTTCTTGACGGGTGTGCGGGGCGGCAGCACACTTTGCGGCAGGTAAAAGATGGCGTTCGTGCGCGACAACCAGAACCAGGCGGTCAGCAAAAGCGGGATCCGGCGCACAGGCATAATTCAACACAACTCTCAGCGCATTTAACATGAGTATTCAACCAAGCCCGTTGCTCGAAAGCGATACGTCTTCTCTCCCGTCCGATTTTGAGGACCAGCCGTCACAACCCGTGCGTGGCGTCGTTTCGCGAAATGGTTGCGGAGTTTCCGCCGTGCGCTTAAATGGACCTGCGATGCGGGTCAATGGATTAGCTCTGGAAGCGGGACGGCGCGAGCTGGGTCTGATACTTCGTGAGAAAGTCAAAGAACTGATTCAATTAGCGCACGAACAGGGTTATCTCACCCGCGAGGATCTGCACGAGGTTCTATCCATCGAAGAACACAGCCAGGAAGATCTGGATGAAGTGCACCGCCGCTTGCGCAGTCTGGAGATCGAGGTTCTCGAAGCCGCGCCTAATCGCGTCAAGGCGGCGGCCAAGGATGAGGAGGAAACCGAGGGGGTGGAGGCGCTCGATGATCCGGTCCGGATGTACCTCAAGGAAATGGGACAGGTAAAATTGCTCAGCCGGGAGCAGGAAATTGAAATTTCCAAGCGCATTGAGGAAGCGGATCTACAGGTCAAGGAAATCATCTATTCGTTCGGTTTTTGCGCGAAGGAGCATATTGCGCTCGCGGACAAGCTCCTTTGTGATCCACCCAAGGAACGTTTTGATCGCGTCGTGCAGGACAGCAAAATCGCCGCGCGCGAGACGCACCTTGCGACTCTTCGCCGCCTCGCAAAGAAATGCCGGGAGCTGGATAGCTCCATGGACGCGCTTTATAGCTCGGCGCTGCACGCCTCGGCGAAAAAGGAAAAACAGATTCGAGCTGAGTACGAGAAACTCGGGGCAAAACTTCGGATACTGCTGACGCGATTTTGCTTCAAACAAAAAGTCGTCGAGGAAATGAGCCAGGTCGCGGATAATATTGCCGACAAGATTCGCGGTTCCGAGTCGGCCCTCGCTCAACGGAACCTGGACGGAAAATCAGAAGAGCGCGACCAGATCATTCAGACCGAACATGGAAAGCTGCGCACCCTCGAGTTGCTGCTGCGCATGCCGGTCGGCGAATTCAGCGCGCGTTATGAGCGGCTTCAGGAATTTCGCAAAAAGGCCACCGAGACCAAGGGAGAAATGGTCCAGGCCAACCTGCGACTCGTTATTTCAATAGCCAAAAAATATACCAATCGCGGTCTTAGTTTTTTGGATTTGATTCAGGAAGGGAACATGGGCCTGATGAAGGCGGTGGAAAAATTTGAATACCGCCGCGGCTACAAGTTTTCGACTTACGCCACCTGGTGGATTCGCCAATCGATTACACGTTCGATTGCCGATCAAGCGCGGACCATTCGTATTCCCGTGCACATGATCGAGACGCTGAACAAAGTGCTTCGGTTGCAACAGCAGCTTGTCCAGGAATTTGGCCGCGAGCCCTCGCCCCAGGAAATTGCCGATGAAATGCAGGTGCCAGTGGAACGGGTGCGCGCCATATTGAAAATGGCGCAACAGCCGGTCTCGCTCCAATCTGAAGTCGGGGACGGCGAAGAGGCGAGTCTCGGTGACTTCATCGAAGATAAAAGTGCGGAAGATCCATCGAATCGGACCGCCTTCGGCCTGTTGAAGGCCAAACTGGGCGATGTGCTCACCAGCCTGAGCGAACGCGAACGGCAAGTGCTCGAGCTGCGTTTCGGCCTGGCCGACGGTTTCCCACGCACGCTCGAGGAGGTCGGACGCCAATTCAAAGTCACGCGCGAGCGTATTCGCCAGATCGAAGCCAAAGCGTTGCGGAAGATTCGTCACCCAACCCGCCTCCGTCAGCTCCAGGGTTTTCTGGAGATGGAAGGTATCGATTACAATATTCTCAAGGACCTGAAGCGAATTCGAATCTGATTCAAATATTGGTAGGAGCCGACATGAGGAGGCTCATTTATAAACCATGCGATTGGTTTGGTTGGCGTCGAATCTGAGTTTTATAAAACTTTACCCCGGCGCAAACCTTCGTACGACTTCGGTAAACGCTCTCATCGAGAACGGCTTTTTCATGATGAGAGGCTCGCCGCCCGGAAGAGCTGGAGTCGGCAACGTTTTTCCTTCGAGAAAAATCCAACGGACCTGGGGAATGGATCCGGCGAGTCTGCTGTGAATCTCGTTCGCTGTTTCCGCTTTTAATCTCGTTTCGCTGATGGCGAGAACCCATTCCTGCGGATTGCGCTGCACGAGCCTTGAAGCGTCCGCGGAATTTTCGGCAATCTGCACGTCCAGATTGCAATTGGTAATCCAGGCCCGCAGAACCTCCTTCATCAATGGATCGTCCTCGACCAACAGCACCTTTTTTTTTGGAGTCGGCAAAGACTTGAAGCTGCCGCCCACGGAGGCGAGCTTTTCGCGCGCAGCAGTGCCTTGAAGCGGCGCCCAAAGCGTCACGGTTGTTCCCGCATCTTCTTCCGTCATCAGCTCCACCTGTCCCCCGTGAAATTGCGTGACGCTATGGACAATCGTCAGCCCCAGACCCGCGGCTTTGATTTGAGTTCGCGTGGTAAAGAACGGTTCAAAAGCGCGCGCGGCGATTTCGGGGGCCATGCCGAATCCATCGTCCTGGACCGCCAGCCGCATCACTTCGTCTGACCCGACACCCAGACGCTCGATTTCGTCCCCGGTTAGAACCTGCTTTTTGAGGTGAACGCGGAGATTGCCGCCCGTTGCGAGGGCAAAGCGTGCATTCGAAAGCAAATGCCCCAAGGCGTTGCGCCATTGTCTTTCATCGCCGATAAATTGGATTGGCTCGATCTCGCGCTCAATCTGGATTTCGACCGCGCTCGAGATTTCCGCCAGCCATTGGTCGAGCATCTCGTGGACGAGATGGTCGAATGAGAATTCGCGGGGCGAAAACTGGCGGTGCGGACGCATGCCCAAAAGAATCGATTCGATATAAGCTTCGGACTTTCGGCCCGCGCTCTCCATGCTCGATGCGTATTGCGCGCCCGGAGAAGCAGCCGGGATTTCCTCCTTCAAAAGGGTCAGGTAACCAAATTGCGGGACGAGAAAATTGTTGAAGTCATGCGCCAGCTTGCCGACGACTGCTTTGAGGGATTCGAGCCGTTCATCTCGTGCGCGCAAGAGTGGGTCTCGCGGCAGCGGCCGCGCCACACGCGACAGCACGGCAGAGGGCGAGCTCATTCGCGGTTGGCTTTGAACTTGAGCGTGCGATGCACTTCCATCAAAAGCTGATCCAGGGGCAGGGTCTTGCTCACGTAACCGGAAGCGCCTTTCTGAATGGCTTCCTGCAAAAGTTCTTCATCAAAACCTATGCCGGTCATGATTATAATCGGCAGGTTGGGATGCGCCGCCTTCATCGCCTGCAACACTTCCAGCCCATCACGATCCGGCAGCAGCACATCCAGCACCACCACATGCAGCGGAGTTTCGTCGGCAATCCGCATGGCTTCGTCCGCATTGGACGCCGTCGTCACCTGGTAATTATGTTTTTGAAAATAAGATTGCAGTAGCTCTCTGATCGGCGGCTCGTCGTCCACCACCAAAATGTGCTGCTTCATTGCAAAGATTAGATAAGGCTTTGCGGCAAAAGGAAAGCGATTTGTAAGGAACGTAGGTCTTGCCTTTCAGATCCTCCTGTTTGGGACCAACAAATCCGCCAATTGTGCCGTTCCAACAGTAGGAGCTCACCTTCATCGCCCGGCCCAGCCAGGCGCTTCTCAGTTTTCCGGAACCGCATGTCGCACATCTTTAGGGCACCATGCTCTTTCCACGCCAGGCAAATAGCGTGTCACCTGACCCGCTCGAAAGAAGGCTAACTGATTAGTGAATTTTGCCGAATTGACGTCGTATCCGGTGCAGCTGCCGGGCGTATTTTGAAGCGCTCCGGGGACTGGTCCATTTTTGGTCGTAGTCAGGTAGGCCCATCCGTCCGGTCCGGTGAGATCACTCCCCCAAGTCGGATGCGCCATTTCGTCGTTATGGTCTGAATTGTAGAGGGCGCTCGCCCGCAGAATTTGCCGCATGTTCGTGAGGTCGATCGTCACGTAGACGCGCTCGCGCGTTTGCGACAAAGCCGCCCATTGGGTGAACACGAGAATGCTAACGACGGCGAGCAGAACGAAAAGCTCCAGCAGCATAAACGCTCGGCAGTGCCTGAGTTCACGAAAATTCCAGGGATTTCCTGCGTCGATTCTCCTCATTAGCGTTTGGTTCAAAAGAATAACGGTCAACGCCTTTTACGCCAATCAAAGACAATGCGGGCAACGAGTCGAAGAAAAGACTTACTCGATCCCCGCGCTATATTGTGATTATGGATAAGATGGATATCGGTTTGGACAAAAATGGGATTCTGGTTCGATGCGGCTCGTGCGGTTCTCGAAACCGTTTGCGCTATGAAAGTCTTCATCAGGCAACGCGTTGTGGACAGTGCAAAACTGCGCTGCGGCCGCCGGAATCTCCGATCGCCGTCAGATCTGGCGCGGAATTCAACGAGTTGACGCGGAGATCGTCTATAGCTGTCTTGACCGACTTTTGGGCCTCCTGGTGTGGCCCGTGCAAAATGGTGGCTCCAGAATTGGAAAAAGTGGCCGCTTCGGCGTGTGGGGAGATTATCGTGGCGAAGGTAAACACGGAGGTGCTTCCGGAGGTCGCCTCGGCTTTCCAAATCAGCTCTATTCCGACCTTGGTTTTGTTTCGTGCCGGCCGGGAAATGAATCGAATCGCCGGCGCTCGTCCTGCTTCGGCCATTCTCTCATTTGTGCGATCGGCAACGGTGATGTAGCAAAGAAATTGAATTCAGCGGCGGAATGGGCAATTTAAGTCCCCAATGTTAAAGAGGAACTGCGTTGCGAGAGCTTGCCTGGTGTTTGCGATGATTCTTTGCCCGTGTCATCTCCTGCTCGGTGGTGACGCTACGAACCGTTTTGGGTTTACCGGGCCTGAGATTTTTCCGATTGAAAATCTCATCACCCAACTCAAGTGCGCGGACATTGATGGCGACGGGATGAACGATTTGGTCGTGGTGAACAACGCCCGTTCACGAATCACCCTCCTTTTGAACCAGACCGGCAAGACCAATGGGCCCGCGGAAAAACGGTCCAACGCCACGCGCGATATAAACGAACTTCCGCCGGACGCCCGTTTTCGCATCGAATCGATCGCGTCGGAAAAGCGGATCTCCTCCCTTGTTGTCGCGGATTTGAACAACGACCAGCGTCCCGACATCGCCTATTACGGCGAACCCCGCGAACTGATCATTCAATATAAAGAAGGCACTAATAAATGGAGCGCGCCGAAACGGTTTTCAATTGAGGATGGGACGCTCGATCCGTACGCCCTGGTGAACGGCGATTTAAATGGCGACAAGCGGACGGATCTCCTGCTGCTTGCCGATTCCTTTATCTATTTTTTCGCGCAGAAGAGCGACGGTACCCTGGCTGAACCCGAAAAAATTCCTTATATCGGCGCGGTCAAATCAATCCAGGCGCTCGATATTCAGGGAGACGGGCGCGATGATCTTCTGCTGGTCAATTGGGACAATCCGAATCCATTTCGGTTTCGGCTGCAAAATGCCTCGGGTAAATTGGGGCCGGAACTTCATTTCAATCTCTCGCCGATTCGCTCGTATTGGGCAGACGATCTCGATGGCGACCGGAAAACTGAAATTGTGACCATCGCGCAAAAATCGGGACGGGCGCAAATCTCGTTATTCCAGCAAAAAACCGCCGACGATCTTTTGGGCGGGTGGAAGCGCGGACAATTCCAAATGATGCCGCTCACGAAAACGGCGAAGACCCGCCGCGGAACGCTCTGGGCGGACTTGAATGGCGACGGAAGGTCGGATCTTCTTGTCGCCGATCCTGAAAGCGGGCAATTGGCACTGTACCTCCAGGGCAAAGACGGTTCCTTTGATTCGCCCCAAACTTTCGCTTCCCTCACCGGGATCACGGAACTCGCGGCGACGGATTGGGACAATGACGGCAAGGTTGAAGTATTCGTTTTGAGCAATGATGAGCGCCAGATCGGCCTCACGACCTTCGACGAAAAGGGGCGATTTAACTTTCCTAAGAGCCTGTTGAGCGATGGACGCCCGCTCGCGATGGTGGTCGGGAAATTTAAATTTGCCGAAAGTTCCATGGCGGCGATCATCGATCAGGAGGGCAAACGCGAATTACAGATTCGCGCGGGGAACGGAGAAGTCTTTCACCAGAAGCTCAACGAAAGTTTTAAGGCGAATCCGAGTGCCCTCGTGGCGCATGATCTCGACCAGGACGGTCTGATGGATTTGATTGTGCTCATCCCGTACGAGAAAATGAAACTGCTTCTCCAGCAGAAAGACGGCGACTTCAAGGAAATCGATGTTACCCCTCCCGGTGGCAGCCCCGATCAGCCCTGGGTCGGCGTCGCGGATGTCGATGGCGATGGCAAATCCGAACTGCTCCTTCCGCAACGCAATTTCCTGCGCGCGGTGGTGCTTAAGTCCAACGATCAGGGCCAGTGGAATTTCGACGTGAAGGAGCAAATCAACGGCGCGGAAAGCAATTCGCGAATTGTCGCGGCCACCAGTTTGAAAGAAGAAGGAAAAAAGATTCCAGCGCTGTTTCTTTTCGACGCCGAACGGAAATGGCTCAGTGTCTCCGAACGGAACGAAGCCGGCGTTTGGCAGGTAACCCGAAACGTTCCGCTGCCGTTTGCGGAGTTTAACAGTTTGCAGCCAATCTTTCGTGACAAATCGACACCTGCGTCTGTCTCTCTGGTCGGTCTGAATACCATCGGCTGGATGGATTTGAGTGGAGAGGTTTGGGAGTTGGCGGAATTGGACGGATACGAAACTCCGATCAAGGATGGTTTGTTGCACGATGTCGTCTCGGGCGACCTCAATGGCGATAATCGCAAAGACCTGGTTTTTCTCGAAACGAACAAGAGCCACCTCGATCTGGTGACCTTCGAAGCGCCTCATAAATTGGTTCCGGCGAATCGATGGCGTGTTTTCGAGGAGCGAACCTTTCGCAGCCGCCGCAATGAATTGCCCGAACCGCGAGAAGCCCTTATTGCTGATTTCACCGGCGACGGAAAGAATGACCTCGTGGTGCTCGTCCATGACCGCATCCTGCTCTACCCGCAGGAGTAAAGGTAATAAGAATGGCGAGGTTTCAATTGCAAAAGTTGAATCGTTGGCTTCACGCGCTTCTTGATCTTTGAAGGCGTTCCGCTAAAAGCCAGCGGGTGATTACATTTTTGCACGGCAGATTGGCCGAAGTCCTCCCGACGCAGCTCACGGTCGATGTGAACGGCGTTGGCTACGAGGTGCTCATTCCGCTTTCCTCGTACGACAAGCTGCCGCAGGTTGGGCATGAGGTGCAATTGCTGACCCATCTGGCTATTCGCGAAGACGCGCATGTTCTCTACGGATTCATGAGCGTACAGGAGCGAGAGTTGTTTCGCATGCTGATCAACACCGTCAGTGGGATCGGTCCGAAGATCGCCTTGAATATCTTGAGCGGCATGAACGTGACCGCTTTTCGCGGGGCGGTGGCGAATGGAGATGTGAAGGCGCTTTCCCAGATCAGCGGCGTCGGAAAGAAGACGGCGGAACGAATCGTTGTGGAGCTAAAGGACAAGATCGGCGCCGCCGGAGCGTGGGAAGCGAGCAGCGCGCAACGCGCTCTTTCGCCTGCCGATCAAAAGATCAACGATGCCGTCCTGGCGCTGATTGCCCTCGGCTTCAAACAACTCGACGCACATGACGCCGTGCGCGGGGCGCTGGAAAAGCTCGGCCCTGAGGCCGGTCCAGACGATTTGGTTCGCGCGAGCTTACGCCGCTAGTTGTTCGGCACTTTGCCGCAAGGCCGATTCGCGTTCGAGCAATGTGGGATGCGAATAATAGAATGCGCTGTAAAGCCGATGCGGCGTGAGGTTGCTGAGGTTTTTCTCGTTCAGCTTGCGGAGCGAGTGAATCAGGGAATCCGGTTCGCGCATCGTCCAGGCCGCGTAAGCGTCGGCCTCATATTCAAATTTGCGGCTGACGAGATTTACGACCGGCCCGAACCAGAATGTGACTACGCCCGATAGCAGAGAAAACAGAAGCAGGGCTGGAACAATGCTGCCGGGTTCAAATCCGAATCCTCGATAAAACCATGGTTGCTTCGCCAGCCACGCAATAAAGTAAAAAGCAATCAAGAGTCCGGCGGCTGAAGCTGCCAGCATTTTGGGAATGTGCTTTTTCTTGTAATGTCCGATTTCGGGCGCGAGGACTGCTTCCAGTTCGACCTCGGAAAGCTGGTTGATCAGGGTGTCGAACAAAATGATCTTTCGAAACCGGCCAAAACCCGTGAAGAACGCATTTGAATGGCGCGACCGTTTACTGCCGTCCATCACCTGGATCGTGCGTGAATGAAAGCCCGTTCGTTCGCCAAGGCCGAGCAGTCGGTCGCGCAACGAACCTTCAGGTAGCGGTGTGAATTTATTGAAAAGCGGCAGGATTAATACCGGAGCGAGCACCACCATGAGGAGTTGGAAGGCAAGCACGAGACCCCAAGCCCACAACCACCAGAACCGGCCGGTCCATTGCACGAGCTTGAGAATCAGGATGAGCAGCGGATAGCCAAGGATCAATGCCACGATCACTCCTTTCACGCGGTCCATCCACCAGGTTTTTGTCGTAGAGGTGTTGAAGCCGAAGCGTTCTTCCAACTTGAACTGCTCGATCCAATCGAGCGGCAGCGATGGAACTGCCAGAAGAATTCCAATACTGAAGAGAAAGGCGGCTTCTGCCGGAGCGCTCTGGCCGAACTGCGCGCTGAACCAACGATACATCGCCGGAAAAGCAAACGTGATCAGGAGCAAAACGAGAATGGCGGTATCAAAAAGAGTTTGGAAGTCTTCGAATCGCGTCTTGGCGAGTGTGTACTCAACCGCTTTTCCGTAGGTCGGAGGATCGATCGTGGCGCGAAATGCTTCCGGAATTTCGTTCGCGTGCGCTTTCACCTCCTGCCGGTTCAGGAGCGCGAGCCAGAATTGCATCAGGACCTTCGCGCCAATGAGGAACAAAGCAATTGTCAGCACCATGCCTGAATAAGCTCGCGTTTATCCGCCTTCTTTCAAGGGCAGGCTGAAATTGAAAATCGCCCCCCGTCCGGGTTCATTTCGCGCGCGAATCCAACCATGATGATCTTCGACGATCTTCTTGCAGATCGAAAGTCCGAGCCCGGTGCCCTTGGCCTTTCCGAAGGTCGCGAAAGGCTCGAACAGGCGGGACAGAATTTCCGGAGCGATTCCTTTGCCTGTGTCTTCGATCTCGGTTACGACCTCTCCGGGTTTGACTTCGAACGATAAAAAGATTTCGCCTGCGCCCTGAACCGCGTCAACGGCGTTATGAATCAGGTTCGTGAAAACATGAAGCAGCCGTTTCTCGTCCATTGGCACCATCACCGGCGGTGGATCATTCCGCACGACGAGTTTCACCCCGCGCTGCTCCGTCTCGGGCCGCAGTTCTTCGAGCAGGTCATTGATATACTTCGAATAATCTCGTGAGGCGAGCACCATCCCGCTCTGCGAACCGCGCGTGAACTCCAGCAACTCGCTGATCATATTGTTCAAGCGGTCCACCTGCTTGTGAATGCGTTCGGTGGCCGTCTTGCGCATTTCAGGCGAGACTTTCTCCATGTTCATCAGCTCGGCCGCCAGACCGATCACGTTCAAAGGATTTTTAAAATCGTGAACGATCGATCGCGCGAACCGCCCGACCAACGTCAAACGCTCCGCTTGGAGAACCTCTTCAACATATTGGCGATTGAACTCGCGCATTCTCTGGCTGAATTCGCGGACCAGACTGACCGCCAAACGGGGCGAACCTTCAATCAGCTTGAGCAGCTTTCCAGCACATTGGGATCCTAAGCTTAGAATTCCACGTGGACAAGTTGTCGCGGCCGCTTCTATAGTGTCACCTAAATACTAGTGACTCCAGCGTAACTGGACTGGCCACAGTTAGGCCGCAAATGTAATCACACTGGCTCACCT
>JADMIO011301958.1_pt1 | contig 55093 bp, 52 predicted proteins | sample 8958161 | NCBI WGS metagenome assembly JADMIO01 (sample SAMN16585339, study PRJNA669376) | soil metagenome | isolation source: Crop rotation soil | place: USA: Cullars Rotation, Alabama | collected 2011
GCCGCGACTTCAAGTCACGTGAATTCCAAGCTTCGGATCCCACTGTGCTGGAAAGTATACTCCGGGGGATTCCGGCGAGCAGTTCCTAACCAGTAAACTTCACTCCTCGCCACGTTGTCATAATTCTAATCGAGGCCCTAAGGTTTTGTCATTAGAAGGTTCCAATCTTGTTAACTTTTTGATTATACGGAGAATATCTGAGACAGGTTTTGTCAAGGGAACCAGAACTGCTGGAAGATGTGTCGGTTAGAATGGCGTTGTTCTATGCCATTGCCGGTTGACTTTGTGAACGGAGCTGCCTGAGCGTTGCCGAAGGGTGTTCGCTCTCCCCATGACCGCTAACCGAAACGCGATCCTAACCCCAGCCCAAGGTCCTGAGCAGGAAGCCTCGTTACTGGAAATTCTGGATCATGTGTTGAATGCAGGCATAGTCCTCCACGGCAGCCTGGTCATTTCGATCGCTGGTGTGGATCTCGTCTACCTCGGTCTCAATGCCGTGCTCACCTCCGTAGAAACCGCCTTCAAGCATATCGATCAAAAGCAGCTCGGAAGGTGAGCTGTGGTGATAACTCTGCTCGCGTATTGCATTGTTCTGGGCCAAGGTCAAACGGACTTTCCCCCGGACGGAGTTTTGGGCTCGCGGCTTGAGCCAGTGGACGACTCGGGCCTGATCGCACTCTGCTCGGAGATGGAACGAAGCTCGATTTCCGCCAAAAACTTTCAGCGGGCTGCGCTGGAATTTCACCGCGTTACGCAGGCGGTATTTGCGCGCAGAGCTGTCGTTCCGTTCCGCTTTCCGACATGGTTAAGCAGTGAGGAGATGAGGGCGCATTTGAGTCAGGAATCACTCCGATATAAGGATTTCCTGCTGAATCACGCAGATAACGTCCAGATGGAAGTTCGAATTGTTTCAAAAGAAACGGCGATGCAGGAACGGACAACGGGGGGCGAACATCTACGCGCGCGTGCCGCTCAGTTGCGTAAAGTCGACAATCAGGCGAATGAGATTAAGAATTTGGCTGGGGACAACGCTCTGGAGTGGCGTGAGCAGGAAACTCCTGATGGTGTTCGGTTGTACGCGCTGGTTTCGAGGACGTCTATTGAAAAGTTTCGTGAGAAACTCAAGCTAGCGTCTGTGCCTGTGACAGGTCCATGGCCTGCGACAGCATTCTTCAACCAACTGCGCGAAAAAGATTAAACACGGATGGCAGAGGGGGATCACCGAGGAATGGCACCGACGCTCTTCCTCATTGATTGTCTCGGTAGCGATGGGAGTCCCAGACTGAGCGACGAGCCCAAAAATATCTCGCCGAATGATATGGAGCACGCCATTGCAGGACTGAATCAGGAACTGGCGGCGCTCTCCAGCGGTACTACGCAGCGCATCGACTGCAACTCCGAGAATATTGAGCAAGGCTTGGCTCGCCTGGTGCTAAGCCTCATCGAGTTGCTGCGCCGCTTACTGGAGCGTCAGGCGATCCGCCGCATGGAAGGCGGAACCCTCGCCGACGCTCAGATCGAAGAGATGGGCCTCGCGCTAATGAAGCTCGAAAAAAAAATCCGCGAACTGGCCGCCCAGTTTGGCCTTAGACCCGAAGACCTGAATCTCGATTTGGGGCCGCTGGGACAGTTGTGGAGTGAAGAGAAAACGCAGAAATAGAAGTCTCTTTTATGGAAGGCAGCTTTGCGCGTCATCCCAGGGCAATTTTCCTCAAGCTATCTCTAATGCTCAGCCAGGCAGTCGACTCTGGATCAATCAAATCGAAGTGTCCTGATTGGGAAAGCTGCAGGAACTTTACGTCTTCTCCGTTCGCTTTCTTTCGCTCAACATAGTCGCGGCTCATCTCGTTCGGAACCGTATCGTCGCGAACGCCATGGACGATAAGCTGCTTGCAATGGATGTCCAGTTCGACGGGAGAGGCCTCATGGTAGTGCTCAGGAACGCGATCCGGCGGGCCACCTAAGAATTCAGCGACAGCGTCGTGACTGAGGTGCAGCTCCCAGGCGCGGTACAAGTTCACAACTCCAGCCAATGAGACGGCTGCGCGCATGGAATTATGGTGAGCGGCAAGGGCGAGCGCGAGCTGCCCGCCAGCGGAGTGTCCGATTACGAGAACGCGCTTGGGGTCAATCGGATACTTGCCCGCAAGCTGCCGGAGGAATTGGTAGCCGGCAGTAACATCTTCGAAGCTGCCAGGCCAGCCTCCACCTGGATTTCCCACGCGCCGGTACTCGATGTTCCACGTGACGAAGCCTGATTTGGCTAATCCCGCGCAGAAAAAGCCAGCGTGCTGCAGGTCGTAACGGGCGCGCCAGAAGCCTCCGTGAACGAACATCGCCGTCGGAAATGGACCTTTGCCCTGTGGAACGCGTAAATCCCCAAATTGGAACTGGTCTTGACCATAGCTGAGGCGGGCGTCTGCCGGAGACGGCGTGTCGGTTAGAACATGTTCACTGTTTTGCATCGCAAGCCCACACAAACATTTTGGCGCTTTCCTCGGTTCCGAATACTCTAACAAGGGCGCACGCCAGAGTTCCTCGCCATGGGTCACGAAGCCACCGAATTAACGCGCTTTCTCGTCCAGCATGGATACTCCGTCGTTTTCTTCTGGGTACTTGCCGAGCAAGCGGGGGTCCCTTTGCCTTCGCTCCCCCTCTTACTGACCGCAGGCGCGTTGAGCGTGGAAGGGAAGATCAGCTTCTTTGTGCTGCTGGGTGTGACCTTCTTTGGCGCATTCATCAGCGATCTGATGTGGTTCCAGCTCGGCCGCTCGCAAGGCGGACGCATGCTTAGCCTGCTCTGCCGCATCTCGCTCGAGCCGGACTCGTGCGTGAAGAATACCGAAAACCTCTTTGTGCGACGCGGCGCCAGTTCGCTTCTGATCTCCAAATTTCTTCCTGGCCTGAATACAGTTGCTCAGCCAATGGCGGGCATCGTCCGGCTCTCCTGGATCAGGTTCCTGGTCTACGACATTTGCGGGACGCTGTTCTGGGCGACTGCAGTTCTAATCGCAGGCCGCCTCTTTCATCGGCAGATCGAAAGTGTTCTCGCGCTGCTCCGACGCACAGGAGCTTCGATATTGGCGCTGGCCATTGTGGCCGCCATAGGATGGATTGTCTTTAAATACATCCAGCGACGGCGGTTCATTCACAAACTCCGAGTGTCACGCATAAGTCCGGACGAGCTCAAGGAAGAGATCGATCGCGGCATTCCTGTGGTGATCGTCGATCTGCGCAATCAGGTCTCCTTAGGTGACGAGTCGATGCAAATTGCCGGCGCCATGCGATTAACGCCAGAGCAGATCGAGGACCGTCACGTGGAAATCCCACGCGATCGCGACATCATTCTCTATTGCACTTGACCCAACGAAGCGACCAGCGCCCGGGTGGCGCTGCAACTCAAAAAGCGAGGGATTACGCGCGTTCGTCCGCTGCTTGGCGGACTGGATGCGTGGGTTGAGCTCGGCTATCCCGTAGAGAAGATCGGCATGGCAGAGGCCCGAGCCTAGCCGCGCTCGGCAACCAGCGATGTCTCCTATCGCAAGAACCGGTTCAGCAGCCATAACACCAAGCTGAGCACAATGCTGAGGATTATGCATGTGGTAATGGGGAAGAACACGGCCGTATTCTTTCCCCGGTAACTGATATCGCCGGGTAGACGTCCCAGCGGCACATTGGCGCGTCCGGCCAGCAGAACGAGGAAGCCGATCAGGATCAGCAATCCTCCAGCGACAATGAGCAGCTTACCCAGGGAGCTCACGATTTCATTCTAGCCAGTCCAGACGAGGCATAGATTGTGACCTGCTCAAATGTGTTGAAAGTCGCCTTTTCCTGTTTGTGCGAATCGCTTACAAAACGCGCTGCTCCGGGTTTTTCTGACCGCAGGACAACGTGGGCCTCTCCTAAGGTTTTCTAACAAAGCGAATCCGCGCAAAGCATCATTTCTGGTCTCGGATGAGAGGAGTGTTGAATGAAGGTCAGCGACGTAATGACCACCGAAGTGGAAACCGTTCAGATGAACAGCACGTTGGAGGAAGCAGCTTCGATCATGAAGGTCGAAAACGTAGGAGCAGTGCCGGTGGTCGATGAGGATGAGGATCTCGTCGGCATCATCACCGATCGCGATATTGTGGTTCGCTGTATAGCCGATGGCAAGAATCCGGCAGAAACCAACATCGAGGATGTGTTAAGCCACGAGCTCGAGACCATCGAACCCGACGCGGATATAGAGGAAGCGGCCAAACTGATGGCTGACAAGCAAATTCGCCGCCTTCCTGTCTGCGAGGATGGCGAGTTGGTCGGCATGCTTTCAATCGGCGACCTCGCCGTGAAGACGCCGCGCGTCGACGCATCCGCCGAAGCTCTTCGCGAAATCTCAATCGGAGTAAAAGGCGAGAGTGCCGCGATGCCGATGCCCCGTACCCGCAGCCGGCGGATGGCGCAAATGACTGCCTCTGCGCACGAAGGAGGCTCGCGTGCACCTCATGCTGCTGCCGCTGAGTTTAATGACGATGAGGACGTCAACTTGGAATTCTCGGATGAAAAGGACGTCCGTGTCTCTGCTGCGCACGAACGTCACTCAAACCGCCATCATCAGGCCTCGCAGGAAGCCAAAGGATCGGGCAACACTAAAAAGAAACTCCATCCCATTTCGGAAGGCCGGCCGCAGCAGAACCTTGGCGTTCTGAGCCAGAAGAAACGAGGGCAGGGAATCAGCAGCCGGGAAGCGGACGAAGAGCTGAAACGCAACAACCGCGTAGTTTCGATTCGGGAAGACGCTCAGGCTGGACGTCGACGCCGGCAGCGAAAAACTGGATGAACCAATTGATATATGAGAAGCCCGACCAGCAATGGTCGGGTTTTTTATTGATGCGCGAGGCGACCATTGCAGTGAAATGGGTGATGGGACTATGTTTTTAGGTTATGGGCTACGTTTTCTTTGCCATTTGGATAGCTATTCTTTATATCTGCTGGCATTTCGTCGTGAAAGTCGCCGGCGCACGTGGCCGCGAGGAGCACAAGTGGGGGTTGCTCTGCCTCTTCTTTGGACCTGTTGTGCTGTTGCCGTTATTGCTGCTTCCTGGACGAACAGCGCGCCTGGATTCGTGCCGGTTGTAATTCGGAAAGCAGGCATAATTGCGTAACATAATCCGTGGCCCGTGGTATCTACGTTTAGACTCTCAGCTCAACAACAGTCGCCCCGGCTCCGCCTTCCTTCTGTGGAGGCTCACTGACTATGGCCACATGAGGGTGCGATTTTAGAAATTGTCGCAGCGCCTTCCGCAAGATGCCCATCCCGCTCCCATGTACGACGCGCACACGCGGCATGCCGGCCAGAAAGGCCCGATCCACGAACTTCTCTACTTCGCGCGTGGCGTCCTCCACGGTTTGCCCGATGACATTGATTTCCGTCGGAACAGTGAGATCGTCGTCTTCATTCTTGAGCGACACTGATATGCCATGCGCGCGGGCTGCAGCGACAGGCGACAGAGCTCGATCTGCAGCAGTGGATCTGACGATAGTTGCAATGTCCGCCTTGGGAACCCGCATCTTCATGATGCCGGCTTCCACTTCGAATGTGTTCTCGTCAATCTTGCGCTTCACCACGGCATCTCGCCCGAGCGACTTCAAACGGACGACATCGCCTTCAGCCACATACTTCACTTCGCCGGGACGCGCGTTCGGATCACCGCGATCCGCCCCCGTGCGATGAGCCACTACGGTCGCGTCGAACTGTTCCTTGAACTCACGACGCAACCGCGCAACTCGGCGCTCCGCATCTTTCGACATCTTCTGCGCAGCAGCGCGATCTTCGACGGTATTGATCACCTCTCGTGCCTGATACTCGAAGTCTCTTAGTAGCTGTTCGAGTTTCTTCTCCATATCACGCACCTGCTGCCGCTGCTCCTTCATGCCTTCCAGGTCGAGACGACTCTTTTCGCGCGCGACCTCCTGCTCGCGTCGGCGCACTTCGGTCCGTTCTCTCTCGAGAGTTTCGAGCTGTTGATGGAGCTGATCGAGAAAGCGCGCGACGTCTTGTGTTTGTCCAGCAAGTCGCTGGCGTGCAGCCGCGATAATTTGTGAATTGAGGCCAAGTCGCTGCGCGATATTGATGCCGGCTGAGGCTCCTGGCACGCCGACCTTCAGTTCGTAGGTTGGCTGCAGTGTTTTTTCGTCGAACCCAACAGCCGCATTCACTACACCGGGCGTGTTGGCCGCATAGACCTTCAGCGCAGTATGATGCGTAGAGATGATGCTGGTCGCGCCAAGATAGAGAAAGTGTCGAGCGATGGCGACAGCGAGCGCCGCGCCTTCCTCCGGATCAGTCGCAGAGCCGAGTTCATCCAGCAGCACCAGCGAACGTGATGTAGCTGTCTTCGAAATGATGTCGATATTTCTGACATGTGCCGAAAAAGTGGAAAGGTTCTGCTCGATGGATTGATAATCGCCAATATCTGCAAATACGGAGTCAAAGACCGGCAGCTCTGCAGCTTCTGCAGGAACCGGCAGTCCCGATTGTGCCATGAGGCCAAGCAGACCGATGGTTTTTAACGCGACAGTTTTTCCTCCCGTATTAGGCCCACTGATGATCAGCTGTCGGCTGCCTTCTGCAAGCTCAAAGGAAATAGGCACCACACAACCGCTATGCTCGCGAAGATTGCGCTCCAAAACAGGATGCCGTGCATTCACTACTCGAAGGAAATTCCTGATGTTCGAGTCCTGTCCATCGAGTCCACTCAGTCCACCTTGTCCATCCAAAACCCGCGGTCGCACACACTGGTAATCGCGCGCGAAGCGTGCTTTGGCAAACTGCAATTCAATTTCAGCCAGCACATCGAGCGCGGTTTCCAGCGCAGGCGCCTGCTCGCCAATGTGAACGGTCATCTCCAGCAGAATGCGATGAATCTCGGCGTTTTCTTCCTCCAGCAGGCGCACAAGTTCGTTGTTCTGATCGATAGTTTCCAGCGGCTCAACAAACACGGTTTGCCCACTGGAACTCGCGCCGTGCACGACTCCGTTCACGCGCCGCTTCTGTTCGATCTTTACGGGAATAACAAAGCGCTCGCCGCGGATCGTGATCAGCTCGTCCTGCGTGGCTCCCCCTTCAGCCAAGTGCCGCAGATAGCTGCGGAGCGAAGTCTGAATTTCGCGCTTCTGCCGCTCGATCTCCCTCCGCAAGCGCGTCAGCTCCGGCGATGCGCGATCGTCGAGGGTGCCGTCGGGAAGAATCTTGCCGTGAAAAAAGCGAAGCAGCAGCGTGAAATCGGCGAGAGCGAGCGAGAGCTCGCGAATTGCAGGCCATCCGCCGTCGAGTGATGCCGGAGGTTGAAGTGCAATGGCGCGCCATTCGTCGGCGCGATCGGCCACCGAAAGAGCCTCGCGCAGTTCCGGGATTTCTAGCGCTGCTCCGCCAATTTGAGCTTTCTTCAGAAGCTCGCGACAGTCGGTGAGGCCATGAAAATCGAATGCTCCGCCGGTTTCCAGGAATTTTCGAATTTCTTCGGTGAGTTTCTGTTGATGCTGAATCCACCCCGGCTCATCTTGAGGATCAAGATCCGCGACTCGGCGGCGGCCCACGTCGGAGCCGCAGTAGGCGAGCAGCATCTCGCGCACGCGATCGAACTCCAGCAGCCGCAGGCTCCAGGTCGGGGACATGAGTAAATGCTAGCAGCTGCCTGGAGAAAACTCGCGCAGGTTTAGCCCTAAACAAACCCGGAAATCTTCGCCGGGAGCGATGACGGTCGATCCGGCTTTTATTCCGCTCCCAATACCGGCTCAAACAGCAGGAGCGAGACGATTGTGAACACGAGGTCGTAGACGCTAAGCAATTTGATTCCGATCGTTGGATCGGCATCGCCGGTCAGGATGTCGGTAGTCGCGACGACCATTCCGAGCAGCGCCGGGAGAGAAATGGGGAAAAGGATGAGAGGCAGCATCAATTCGCGATTGCGAGTGCGGATCGACAGTGCAGAGAAAAAAGTTCCGTTTACCACCAATGCCCAGGTTCCCAGCGCGGCAACCAGAATCAGCTCGGTTGCGGAGCCGATCACGCGGAGGTTGTAGAAAACCATGAATATCGGCGCGATTAAAATCTCAACGACAGCAACGAAGATGAAGTTCGCGACGACTTTCGCCAGAAAAAGTGCGTTCGGAGCTGCAGGCGCTAGTCGTAAAGCATCGAGCACGCTGTTGTGCAATTCACGCGCCCAACTCTGATTCAGCGCAGCCACTGTAGCAAACAGCAGTGCAATCCACGCGATGCCGCCGGCAATGGCGCGCGATTCTTCGACCACCGGGTCAAAGGCAAACGCAAAAACGACAACGACCAGCAACACGAAAAATAACATGGAGTTGCTGGCGTCTTTTGAGCGCCACTCAAGGCGCAGATCCTTGCGCAAATGTAAGGCGACCGTGCGTGCCAGATTCACCGCGCACCTCGGGCACTTTCTGCATCAGGACAAGGCGCGTATCGGCTCGCGGCTTCACGCTTCACGATCGTCCCGGCGTGCATCGTGATCCATTCGTCGGCGAGTTCCGCGAGCGCTTCGAGCTGATGGGTGATGACGACAAGGGTCGTTCCACGATCGCGCAACGATCCCAGCAGAGCCGACATAGCCGCAATCGACCTGCTGTCGACATTCGAGAAAGGTTCATCGAGCAAGAGCAACTCGGGAGAACAGAGCATTGCGCGTGCGAGCGCTAGCCGCTGTTTCATACCTTGCGAGTATTGCCCTACGCGTCGCCTGCGATCGACGTTGGCTAGCCCCACTCGATCGAGAAGCTCATCGATTGGAAACGTAGCACTTGACCCGTACAGACCGCGAAAGTAAGCGAGGTTCTCGCGCGCTGTGAGTTCCTCGTATAAGAGTGTGGCGTGCGCCATGAAACCAATTCGGCCGCTCACTTGGCGGAGATCGCGACTTCCAAGCACCGTCACGTTGCCGTGAGAAGCACGCGCAAGTCCGGCAACGATGCGTAGCAGGGTTGTTTTGCCCGCTCCGTTCTCGCCTAACAACCCGTACAGACGCCCGCATGGCAGAGTTGCGCTCACATCATGCAGGGCCGCAAATCGTCCGAACAACTTGCTTACGCTCTCGAGAACAACTGCCGGTTCAGAATGGGAATAATCTTCGGAATGGACTGAAGAATCCCTCAAGCGTCAGTTAGAAGTCTGCGCGGCGGGCTTTGCCTCGGCCTGAGTCATCGCGCTTGACTGGTTCGCTGCAGGCGCGTATTTCGAGGCGCACTTTGCCTGAATCTGCTGCGCGTGAAAAACGCCATCGTTGCCATACGACCCTTCGACCAGAGCCTGCGCATTGTCCTTAAAGGTGTCTGGAGGCGGCTCGGTACCGCGATACGCTACCTGCAGCTTGAGCCCTTGCTCGTCGATCTGAAAGTCGGCGCCGGCGCCTTTACGATGGATGCTGCCCGGGACCACCTGTCCGGCGACGCGCAGACGCTTGCTGTGCGACTGATCGCCCATCCCTTGCAGTTCCTTGATGGTGACGTAGTAGCTCTTAGTCTGCTGAATACCGGTGAACGCCAGGTAGGACAGCGCACCGACAATGACGGCAATCGCTATTCCAAAACGGAGATATCTACCCACGGAAGGCACAAGTTAAAGAGTATTCCGGCTGCATGGACGGGTCAAGGAAATCGCACCGCACGCTTTCCAGATGGGACCGAAAGAGCCACACGGCTGCTCTCGCTAACATTTCCGTGATGCCCTTCTTGTGGTAGTAATTTGGGGTAAGTTTAGGAAAGTCCCGTCGCAGTTTCCTCTGGCCGAGGTTCCCCGGTTTTTGCTGGCTATATCAACTTGACGACTCGAGGTCCTGTGGCCAACGGGGATCCCCAAACTGTAGTGTGTCAACCCGGGCAGCTTGCCCCGGCGAGTGGCGTTTACCTAGTCAAACACTTGAATCAGCATCGAGCAGTGCATGAAGTGCTGGTGATTCGAGGCGAGGAGTTTCCCCTTTGTCGAACTTGCCGAGGGGCCGTCCGATTCCGGCTGGACCGAGAGATCGATCATGTGCACCACGACTGGGACCTGGCGGGACCGATGGAAAGTTCGCTTTCAGAACCGCTTCCAGATTTTGACAGCGTGCGAGCCTTTCGCCGCGTCGAGGTTGATCTCCCAATAACAATTGAATCCCGTCATTTTAAGAAGCCGTTAATCCTGCAAGGTCACACGACGAATCTGAGCGAGGGCGGCATCGGAGCTGTAATCAGCGAACGCTTTGCCGACGAGAAACGAAGCCTGACCATCCGCTTGCCCGGGCTACACTCGCGAAAAGACATTCAGGTGAGTGCTCGTTTGAGACACCGAAGAGGCATGCGTCATGGCTTCGAATTCATGCGTGTGTCACCCGCAGACCGTGACGCAATTCGCGAACTCTGTGCCCACTCGCTCTCCTGAGTTCCTAGAGTTGAAAATCCAGGTCCTCCGAAATATGTGGCATGGCTTGATTTAGCTGAAATTTCACCTTATGTCCGCAGAACCTGCAATCCGGCAGAACTTCGCCTCGGAGGAACAAAGCCTGTACCACCTGCGAAGGGCAATTGCGGTGAATTACGTCGTAAATTCCTGATTCGGGAACTCTGTCGCCTGCCTTCAAACTTTCCCGAGCGGGTTTCCGCGCAACGTTCATCTTGTGCTCTCCCAAGGCGCAAAGCGGAAAGCTGCAGATGCAATGCCAAAGAGCCCATCAGCAGTTCGGGATAGCACTACTGAGATCAGTCAGTTGCGAGCAAAGAAGAAGGTTGCCTGCGTGCTCCGGGAAAGATTTACCCGAATCGGCGCAGAGCACGGCTGAACGCAGACCCAGACCTTTGTCCCTGGATCGAGGAACCCTGTACATTAGTTCTCTTATGCTCGATCTCAACTACGTTCGTGAGCACCTGCCCGAAGTGGAAGAAAAGCTGCGGCAGCGCGGGATGAATCCGCAGGAACTACTTGGCGGGTTTCTCGATCTCGACACTCGCCGGCGTCAAGCGATTACCGCGGCCGAAACCCTCAAAGCCGAGCGTAACAAAAAGTCAGAAGAGGTTGGCCGCCGCAAACGCGCAGGCGAGGATGCCAGCACACTCATGGAAGAAACCAAGTCACTGCGCGAAGAAGGAGAGCGTCAGGAGAAGCTCGCAGCGCAGTTCGAGGAGGAGCTGCGCAAAGTGATGTCACAAATTCCGAACCTTCCGCACTCCAGCGTGCCTGTTGGCCGCAGTGAGCATGATAACGTCGAGGTCCGCCGGTGGGGACAAGCGCCAAAGTTCAACTTTCAGCCAAAGCCACATTGGGAATTAGGTGAGCAGCTCGGAGTGCTCGATCTGGAGCGCGCTTCCAAGCTCTCAGGCGCGCGTTTTGCTGTCTATTGGGATCAAGGCGCGAAACTGGAGCGCGCATTAGCCAACTTCATGCTCGACGTGCATACGCGCGAGCATGGATACAGAGAGGTCTTGCCGCCATTTATAGTGAACTCCGCGTCCATGTATGGCACTGGACAGCTACCGAAATTTGCCGGCGATTTATTTCGCATTCAGGAACACGATCTCTGGTTGATTCCAACCGCTGAAGTTCCGCTGACGAATCTCTTCCGGGACGAAACTCTGGACGAAAGCAAGCTTCCCATTTCGGTAACTGGCTATACGCCGTGCTTTCGCAGCGAAGCTGGATCATATGGCAAAGATGTTCGTGGCATCATTCGCCAGCACCAGTTTCAAAAAGTTGAACTCGTGAAGTTCGCGCATCCGGACCGTTCCTATGAGGATCACGAGCAGCTTACGCGAGACGCAGAGGCCATCCTGCAGCGACTAGGGCTGCATTACCGAGTAATCACACTGTGCACAGGCGATATGGGATTCGGCTCCGCCAAGACCTATGACATCGAAGTCTGGCTGCCGGGACAAAACCTGTTTCGGGAAATTTCGTCTTGCTCAAACTTCGAGAGCTTCCAGGCTCGTCGCGCAAACGTTCGGTTTCGCTCGGCGGCGAAGAAGAAAACAGAATTCGTCCACACAATTAACGGCAGTGGACTCGCAGTCGGGCGTACCTGGCTGGCGATACTCGAAAATTACCAGCAGGCGGACGGGAACGTTGTGATTCCCGAGGCTCTGCGTCCGTATATGGGGAGTGAATTAATTTCGCCGCACCGTCAATAGCAGCGCACCAAGGGCAAAGAAGACGCGCTTGGGCCAGCTCTGGTCGGTTGTCGTGGACGTTCTGCCGTGTTCATCCCTGAATACGAGCTGCAATCGCGCGAAATGCGGCACAGCGTGTGGCGCCAAGCTGCTGAACCTGGGCGTAAAGTTTTCGGCATTGGGATCGCATTCACCCTGTATGCTCCCGAGTATGATTTTCCGCCGCCGAATCACTATTTCAGCTAGGACGTCCAGAAGCCATCTTTGTCGTACTCGCGGATCACCTGCAGTTCTTGAGGCGAGGGTGGCAGGGTTTCGCTCACATGATCGCTCACCCGCAGCTTCCAACCGGTGGAAGCGACCACGTCCGCAACTGTAACTCCGGGATGATGCGAGTGCAGGTAAGCTTCCGCATCCTCTCCAAAGCGCAAAACGGCTTTGGTGGTGATGATCGCTGCCGGCCCGCCGCGTGGCAGGCCTCGCCGCTTGCGGTAGCCAGGACCGTCACCGTTTCCCGGACTGGTAATGTACGAGACGCGCTCGGGCAACCGCTCAGGCGTATGCTCGATCATTGCTACGAACCGATGTGCCAGAGAGGCGATGTCGCAGGCCCCTCCTGATCCCGGAAGACGAATCGTGCCTTTCGGCCCTTGTATCTGCGTTGAATTGAGGTTCCCGAAACGGTCGACTTCAGCTGCCCCCAAGAACCCTAGGTCAACGCGTCCTGATTGGAGCAGGCTCATCACACCCATCATATCGAGACACTGGGTCGCGCCCTGCAAGTTCGGCAGATCGGACATGGTGTAGATCAGCTCCGGTGCCGGCGTACTGCGGATAACGCCGTTCTCAAATAAGCCAATGCAGTTTGGAGCGTGCGTGCGCTTGGCGACGACGAACGCGATCAGCGGCAGGCGCATGCCGACAAAGACAACCTCGCCATCATGAATTTCGCGAGCAGCCGCGGCGACCATGAGCTCGCTGAGCGTGTAGCTCATTTCGCAGTGAAGACCGCCGGACGCTTCTCGATGTAGGCACTCAGGCCTTCCTTCGCGTCGTCGCTCTCAAAGAGAAGCTGCTGGTTTTCCCGTTCCAGCGCCAGGCCGGACTCGATGGGCATCTCCCAACCGCTCTGGACCGCTCGTTTAATACGCCCAACAGCAAGCGCCGCCTTGTTTGGCGGACAGAATTGTCGCGCGTATTCGAGCACGGCCGGCATGAAGTTGTCGCGCTCGAACACATCGTTGACGATGCCAAGGTCTTTGGCTTCAGAAAAGGTGAAAGTCTTGCCCAGGGCCATGAGTTCGATGGCTTTTGACTTCCCAACAGCACGTGACAAACGCTGAGTGCCTCCCGTTCCGGGAAGGACACCTAAATTCACTTCGGGAAGCCCGATCTTGCCTGCATCTTTGCGCGCTATACGAATGTCGGCAGCGAGAGCGATTTCGAGCCCTCCTCCCACGCAGTGCCCATTGATGGCCGCGATTACCAGTTTAGGCGTGTTCTCAAGACGAAGCAGCGTTTCATTGGCATGGAGGCAGAAGTAGTACTTGTAGGTGGGATCCACGCTCGTGAGCATGTTGATGTTCGCGCCGGCAGAGAAGAACTTATCGCCTGCGCCGGTGAGAACGATTACATGCACGTCTTTGTCCATGCGCGTGCGCAAGATCACGTCATCGAGCTGCCGGTTCATTTGGTACGTGTAGGTATTGGCAGGAGGATCGCTCAGTTCAAGTACCGCAACGCCGGCATCTGTACGGTAGTTGATTAACGTCTTCTGTGCACTTTCGGTGATGGTAGACATGGAATCCTCGACGCAAACTCTGCATTGTAACTTGCGCATGCGAAGCGTAATCCACAGCTATCTTCGGCAGATTGGGCATCTCGTCTCCGGCGCGCTGCTTCTCATCGAGTTTGATTCCTGAACTCAGGACGAGGAGCCATCATGCCGGCATTTACTGAAGACCTTGAGGCAGTCAGAAAAAGAGCGATGCAGAAGATCGAGGACGGAGCCGTTACGCAGGCTTACAAAGGAGACGTCAAGAGGACGGTTGAAATCCTGAACGAAGCCTTGGCGACGGAGATCGTGTGCGTGCTGCGCTACATGCACCACTACTTCATGGCGACAGGCGTGCACGGCATGTCGGTGCGCGACGAATTCAAAGAGCACGCCGACGCTGAACGCGAGCACGCCGACGCGATTGCCGATCGCATTCAGCAACTCGGCGGCAAGCCCGACTTCAATCCCAAGTCTCTGCTGGAGCGGTCAGCGTCGCAGTACGTGGAAGGGAACGATCTCGCCGAGATGATTAAGGAAGACCTGATTGCCGAGCGCATCGTCATCGAGGTCTATAGCGACATGATCCGTTACTTCGGTGATAACGACTCGACGACGCGAATCCTCCTGGAACGCCTGCTTAAAGACGAAGAGGAACACGCGAGTGATCTAAGTGACCTGCTGTACGTGATCGATCCGCACACCGGTGAGACGGAAGGTCAGGATCCAGGAACTAAACCTCTCAGCGTGAGCGGCAAGGGAGAGAAGACGAAGAAGCCAGCAGCGTAAAAGCTGCTGAGCTGCTAAGCCAAGTCGACTCGATTTACATGTCAAGCTTGGCTTGACTCTCGATTATTTGACGCGAACGGTAGCGAGCTTTGCGTCAAAATTGAACTCAATTGATTCGCTACTTTGCTCAGAAGCAGCGGCATACTTCCACTTCTTAACAGCACTGCTGGCGAGTTCCGCAAGCATCGGATTACCGCCATCGATCTTCGTGCCTTTCACAGAACCGTCGGCCGCTACGAGCGCGCTAATGCGCACCGTTCCACCAATACCCATCTTCTTCAGCATGACGGGGTACTCCGGAAGCTGTTCGCGCACAACCTGACGCTCCGCGCCCTCGGCCAGCGCCATAGAGCACAGCACAACGGTGACTGCCGCGATACGAATTACTCTTGCCATACGACTCTCCCTTGAATACGAGCCAAGCGTATGTCGAATGTGACGAAGGGTCAATGTACCCGAGTAACCGGCCTAGTGGGGCACAGGTAACTGAGAGACTGCGGCTTGGTAATTGCAATGCAAGTCTCACATTGGAAGAGACTTCTAGGTCACCGATGGAATAGAAATCGGACAGCGCTCGGTCCGAAAGTGCGGTCCCTGCGCATCATGCAGGCTGCACTGCCGAGCCCGCCAGAATGTCAGGCAGCCTTGGCGTCCTGCAGACTGCGAACGTGATCATGTGCGGCCACGATGCTGGTGAGTTGCCGTCGAATTAGGGTCGCGAGATCATCGCGCAGATTTGGCTCCTGCAAAGCTTTCTCGAATGCTGCTTTGGCGCTGCCCTCGCCAGATTCTACGCTGGCCAAGATGGTGGCGTCGCCGCCTCCAAGTTCCGATTTGAAATCGATCCAGGCGCGACGAATTCCAGCGGCGGCGCTGCCTGAAGTGTCAGGATCAGCTTGGCCTAAGCGAATCATTTCCTGCTCGAGTTCTCCCGCGAATCCAGCACGGGTAAGACTCTGCTCATTGAAGAATTCGCGCAGATGCGAATCGGTCACATGATCAGCGGCATCGCGATATCCGTTCTGCCCATCGCGGCAGATGTCAACCAGTTCCTGCAGGAGTCTTATTGTGCTTGCGTTGTCCATGGTGGATTCTTGAGATGAGAGAACCAACCTCTAAGTTTGCAACGCACAACTCTTCTAGATGATTAAGAAGCTGGGGATCTCGAATTCACTCTCGGTTCCCACAAACTAGCTCGCTCATGTCCGGGTTCAATTTCCGCCGGCATCTTGTCCAGCGGCTTTCCCCGTCATGCGCCGAATGAACCGCACCTCTTCTTCACGGTACGGTTCTCCTGATGCATTGAAGATGTCATGAAACCAGACCGGCGGCGGTTTCATGATGTACGGATGCTGCCACGATTCCCAGGGATAAAACGTCTGCGTTTTTCCCGCGACGAATCCCCAGTTGATCGCGCCGACGTGATGCGCTTTAGCGATGGGGAGAATTGTGTCGAACGTGCTGCCGACCGAGCGCGCCATGTACTCGGTGCAGATGATGGGGCGATGATAGCGCTCAAGCCAGCGCACGTGCTTCTCGAAGCTCTCGGGCCAGCCGTAGTTGTGGAACGTGATCACGTCGGAAAGGTCGAGCTGTACGCGCTGCATGGGCGTGAGCTTTTCCGGAGCTGACCAGTCGCCGTCCCAAAGGCCACTGGTAAGCGGCTGAGTTGCGCCCGCCGCTCGTGCCCAGCTGTAGACCTGCGGCAGGAGCGCCAGCACCAGGTCCTGCTTGTTCTTGGGTTCCATTTCGGAATAAGGCTCGCCATTGGTGTTGTTGGGCTCATTCCATAAGTCCCAAGCGAGCACGCGACGGTCATTCGCGAATGCACTCACAACGCCGCGAACGTAAGCCTCGAGGCGCGGATACTGCGATGAATCGGTCAGCGCATCGGCTCCCGGACTTTGTACCCAGCCGGAGTTGTGAATACCCGGGATCGGCGGATGTTGTGGTCCCAGTTTGGGAAACGGATCCCACACTGAGTCGAAGAGAACGAACATTGGCCGGATATGATGCTTGTCAGCGATATTGAGGAACGTGTTGATGCGTTGGGTGAAGCCTTTCGCGTCCTGCTTCCACACCAGATCGTGCAGGAAGACGCGCATGGTGTTCATACCCAGGGACTCTGCCCATCCGAACTCTTTGTCGATCTGCTGCGGATCGAAGGTTTCCGCCTGCCACATCTCCAGTTCGTTGATCGCGTCGGCTGGAATGTAATCGCTGCCAACCAGCCACGGTTGCTGCTGATACCAAGCGTTGGCCTTCTGCTCCGACCAGCGATCCGGAGGAGGCGTTCCAGTTTGCGCGTCGGTCATGCAAGGCAGCGAAGAGAGCAATACAATCAGGAGGTATTTCGAAATTCTGCGGTAATTTGCGATCATTAGTCTTTCCCAAAAGAGAACAGTTATTTGTGTGATTCTGGGCGAAACATCATAACCCAGTCCGCTCCAATCTTGGCAGGTCATCCGAAGTGCACGCCCTTGGCTTCAGGACCGAAGTAAACCACGATTGCGGCAAGACTCAAGACCGCAGCCGCAAGCAATCCCATCGACTGCGTATAGGAGAACCGCTCGCCAAGCAGGGGCTCGACGTAGCTGATCGAGGAGGCGAACAGCACCCCGATCTGATATGCGAATCCGGGAAAGAACCCGCGCAGTTCGCCTGGCGACAGCTCATTGATGTGCGCGGGAATCACTCCCCAGGCGCCTTGCACCATGAACTGCATGAGGAATCCGCCGGCGATAAGCAATGCAGTCGTGGGAGAGAGAATCCAGAGCGGAATCACAGCTAGGCCAAGCAGAGCGGCGGTGATCATGGCTCGCCGGCGTCCTTTCCGGTCGGAATACGCGCCGAATGCCAGCCCGCCGCAAATCGCGCCGACCATCGCGATAATGCTGATGATCGCTGTCGCGTGTGGATCGTACCCGCGCTGCTTGCTCAGGAATGTCGGATAAAGGTCCTGCGTGCCGTGTGACATAAAGTTCATCATGGTCATCAGCACGACAAGATAGAGGAAACGCCGCCAATTGCGTCGGACCACCGACCAGTAGGTGCTCCAATCCGTGCGCGTCGCGTGCCACGCAGCCGATTCTTTCACTTTCGCGCGAATGAAGAGCGAGAGCAGCGCCGGCAGTCCTCCAACGAAGAAAAGCGCCCGCCATCCGTGATGAGGAAAGATCGTGAAGTACGCGACCGCAGCGAGAATGTTCCCGAGCGCATAGCCCTCCTGCAAAAGACCGGAGAGAATACCGCGCCAGCGCGCGGGAACAGATTCCATCGTGAGCGACGCTCCAACGCCCCATTCGCCTCCCATGCCGATTCCATAGAGGAGACGCAGAACCATGAACATGCGATAGCTGGTTGCGAGTCCCGAGAGAACTTCGATAACCGAGTAGAAGATGACGTCGAGCATCAGCGGCAACCGACGACCATATCGGTCTGCCATCAAGCCGAAGATGATGGCGCCCACGGGACGCATCGCCAGGCTAGCGGTCAGCGTAAGAGCAATGTCGGGCCGCGTGCGATGGAAATCACGCGCAACGTCGCTCAGAACGTAGGTGAGGACAAAGAAGTCGAATGCATCGAGCGTCCAGCCAAGAAAGCCGGCGAGCAAAGCGTTGCGCTGGTTGGCGCGCTCGGCTCGTAGTTCCACGCTCGATGCATCAGATAGATTCGGCATTCAGAGATGGCTGCGAAGATCCCAGTTCGGGATTACTTGCGCAAAGCCTCCTGAATCGCTCGCTCGGCCAGCGGAGCCATGACCGCGTATCCGGCGTCGTTAGGATGCAGGCAGTCATACGTCAAATCCTGCTTCAGCATTCCTGAGCCGTCGACCATCGCCGAGTAGTAGTCGAGGTAAATGAATCCGTTCTTGGCGGTGTAACTCTTGATCCAGTCGTTCAGCTCTACGATCTGCTGTGGCGGTCGTCGTACGCTCTGCTGGCGCAGAGAATCGCAGATCGGCATCACCGACGCAATCACAACGCGAATGCCATTCGCCTTTGCCAAATCCGACATCGACGAAAGATTATCTTCGACGTTCTGCAGCGTCTCAACTCCGGTATTTGCCGAGATGTCATTTGTTCCCGCAAGCGTCACTACGACCTTCGGTTGGAGATGAATTACATCGGGACGAAAGCGGACCAACATCTGCGGCGTAGTCTGGCCGCTAATGCCGCGGTTGATGTACGGCTTCCCAGGAAAGAATTCCGCCTTGCCTTTGCCCCAGCCATCCGTGATCGAATCTCCCATGAAGACCACGCGATTTTCACCCGGAGCCGCGGACGGAGTCTTCGCGTTCGCATCGCGGTAACGGCCCAGATTTGCCCAGTCATTTAGCGCCTGATGCGCACGCTGAAGCTGAGGGACGAGCTTCTCAAGTTCGGGATCGACCGCCTGCGGCGGCTGATTGGACGATGGCTGCGAAGGCGCAAGCTGCGCGAGTCCGCCTGAAAAAGTGCAGAGAACGAGTGCGACCACTGCGAGCAGGTTTTTCATGGAACGGCATGATAAACGATGGCGCAGAATCCTTGCGCTACTTCAGGCCGTTCAGAATCTGTCCAACCTCTTTTCGCGAACGAAACTGCCAAGCGCTGCCAAGCTGCTGAAGGGCGCTGTTCAGGTCAGCGACTGAGAGTTTGCTCGTTTCTGCAAGCAACCGCTGAAGCTCGGAATGGACAATGGCGGTCTCGCGTTCGTCCGCATCTTTGCGAAACTGCTGCGCTGCTGCTTGCGCAGAGCCGTACTCAACCGTCGCATCCTGATGGAGGTATCCGCGCAAGAAGCGTGCCAGCGCCGCGTACTCGCGTGGATCGATACCGGATTTCACTTCGGTCTCCAGCACTCCGGATAGCTCGTGAGCACGTAATACTGACTTGAATTCTCCCATTTCAAAATGACCACGGCGTGCGAGCAGGGGAACGAGTGCGCGTCATCGCGACGCATGCTGCGTCCGACTGGTTGATTGCTGTCATAGTCGAGCACCAGATTGGAGTGTCCGCCGGGACGATGCAGCCACCGATCGATCCTCTCGTGATTCTCATGAATGGCAGCGGCGACGGCCATCTCGGCGGTGGCGCGATCCGTGTAGGTGGAATCCGTCGAGATCGATTCCGCATCGAGACGCTCTCGCAGCTCGGCATCCGTTTTCCCGATATGACGCTCCAGTGTATGGCCGCCCTGAGCCTCATCGCGGGACAGATCATAGCGAGCCGTAGGTTCGAGAGCGACATGCTCTACAGGTTTCGGCGGAGCCTCTGCTGGTTTGGAGCTGCGATGAAAAAATAGATAGTACGCGAGAATGATGAGTAGAATGACAACGATCAGACATCCCAGCCGTTTTCGCTTCACCGGAACATTCTACTGAGCGTTTGCTGTCGCGCGGGAACATCCTCAATTCCGGGAACTCCCATCTAAGAATCTGATGAAATTCACGTATCTACGACGGGTTTGGCGCGCCCTCATCAAGGCCTTCAAGGATGTAGATCAGCACCATCTGCTCGCCTTCGCGGGCAGTCTGGCCTACTACTTCTTCATGTCGCTGATCCCGTTCCTGATTTTCCTCGCCAGCCTGCTGGTTTACGTTCCCATTCAGGGACTCTTCAACTACATCCTGGGTGGCCTCGCGCACATGCTGCCGCGCGATTCCATGCAGACCATCCAGAAGGTCGTCACCGACCTGATTGCGACCAACCGCACAGGTTTTCTGTCGTTCGGAATCATCGGGACCATCTGGTCGGCGTCCGGCGGATTCAGTGCAATGATCGAAGCACTGAACGTTGCCTACGATGTGCAAGAGGGGCGGCCCTTCTGGAAGACGCGTCCGCTAGCTGTGCTGCTAACCGTCGCTGTCGGTGCGCTGGTTACGATTCTTCTGTTCGCGATGTTCTTCGGCCCGCACTGGGGAGGCTTGCTCGCAGCTAAACTGCATCTGAGCCCATTCTTTACCAAGGCATGGTTCTATTTCCGCTGGGTGCTCGCCGCAATCTGCGCAATCTTAGCCGTCGAAATTATTTATTATCTTGCTCCCAATGTGGAACAGCGTCGATTCATTCGCACGGTTCCCGGCTCGATCATTGCAGTTGTGCTTTGGGTTTTCGCCTCGTACGGCCTGGGTTTTTATCTCCAGCACTTCGCTCAACTGAGCAAGAGTTATGGGGCTCTCGGCGCGGTCGTCGGATTGCTCTTGTGGTTTTACGTGAGCAGCGCAGCCATCTTGATCGGCGCTGAGGTGAATGCCGAATTGGCAAAGGCCGTAGGAAAACTGCCGCCAGTCAAAGAGGCAGTCGAACCCGGAAAAGAAGAAAAGCCGCAGGTTCGGCGTGCGAGTTAATGGTCGTTCTGCAGCCGCAATGTGCAACGGAACCGGCACTGGTGGTCGCTGGGCCGGAGATGGCCGAATGGCCAGCTCCGGGCTACTGCCGGCGGTTCCGTTCGACTATCCCCGTCTCGCGCGGTTCGTCAACTCCGCCTTAACGCCCAACATCTTCGATTGCCCTTTTGGGATGCTCAACGATTTCCATTCGGCTCCGCGGAAGTGTTTTGCCAGCAGGATGATCTGCCCTACGTGCTCGGCATAATGCGTCATCTGCCGGCTGATTGCTTCCATCACCGAGTGCTCCTGGCCGCGAATGGTAATCTTCTTCTTGAGATCATCGGCAGTCAGTGGTTCGAGTGCAGCGAACACTAGCTGCCATCCCATATTCCACCAATCCTTCACCTGTTCAGCCGTGGTGGACGAATCAAGCACGAATTCGTTGTCACGATCGCGGTCGGGCTTCTCCCCATCGCTCGTCAGAAATTCAGTCCACCGCGAGCGCATGTTGCCGGCCATGTGCTTCACGATGATCGCAATCGAGTTCGCTTCCGAATCGATCAGGCCAAACCAGTCTTCCGGACGAAGCTGTGCGAACGCCGCTTCGGTTCGTAACTTGTATCCACGAAACGTGCGTAATGCCTCCGCGAGGAATGCTGCGCCTGGATCGAGCGTGCTCATTGTCCCTCCTGATGCGAGTTGAGCCATTGCACCATGCTCGCCTCCTGCTGGTGCTTGAAAGTGACGCAGTCGTTGATGCGCTCGAGGCTCTGTTTTACGGCGCGCTGAGCTCCTGGAGCGGGGTGATCCGCGAAGAAGTGCTCGATGTCGTCATGCATCTCGGTTGAGCAGGCATTTCCCAAACCGGAAATCGCTCCAGCGCCGCCGAACGAAGTCACTTTTGGAGCCAAATCGTTCCAGTGCTCCTTGAGATACCTCCATGCAGCGTCCCGCGAAGCAGGATTTGCGAGCAACGCACTGAAGAAACGTGGATAGTCCTGTTCGCGAACCTTTCCTTGATCGACGAGCGAAATGGTTCGATTCAAAAGTTCAGATTGTTGAAAATCCGCAAGCGCGAAAAGGTAATGGTAGTACTGATCGGTGGATTTGCTCTCGTTGAAGGCTTGTGTGAAGCGCTCGTAGAGAGCCTGATCGCCGGTGTGCGCTGCGACTGTGAACGCATCCCCAATCAAAGTGCCATCCACAGAAACAGGATCGCTCATGTATTGAGTGACTAGTTTTCGCGCGGTGTCTATCGCGTTTGGATCGTCCGCATCTCCAAGAATTTCCAGCAGGCTGGCTCGCAACGCTTTCTGTTCGTCCGTGTCATTCTTGGTGGATTCCCAACCGACCCGCCCCGCAGCCGCGCCGAACTGATCACGTACAAACTGATCGAACTTTGCTCGATCCTCCGGGGTGATCAGCGAGTCTGCTACATAGTCCAAATGACTCGAGAGTGCGTCGATCACGTGCAGGTTCTCCTCGGAGCGGAGTTGATGCGAGACTTTTAGAAAAGCGGCAAGAGAGGTCTTTCCCGAGCGCATCATTGCCCAAGTGTCCTCAACCAGCGCAATGCGCTCCGGCACATTGAGCTGCTGTTCGGCAACCGAGCCAATCTTTTCCAGATTCGACGGCGTGTATTCGACGCGGTAGTAGCCCTTCGCGTCACGGTTGCCAAATACCCAGTCGGAACAGGCCGGAGCCGAAGCTGTCTGCTCGCGAGATGTGATCAGAGCACATGTGCGTTCGTTGTTTCCGCTCGATTTGGTGCAGACCGGAATCTGCCAAGTCTGTGAATTCGCTGAACTAGCCGAGTCGGAAGAAATGAGAAAACGTTGCTGCTTCATCTGCAGCGTTTCCTTGTTGGCCGCACACGAAGAGCTCAACGTCAGCATCGGAACGCCAGGCTGCATGACGAAGGTGGGCATCATTTTGTCCACCGGCTTGCCGGATGCTTTGGCTTCCGCATCCCAGAAATCGGCAGAGGTCGCGTTTCCATTCGCATGGGCTGCCAGGTATGCATTCACGCCTTTGCGAAAGACCTCAGGTCCGAGATACGACTCGAGCATCCGCAGCACTGCGCCGCCTTTTTCGTAGGTAATGCCGTCGAACATCTCTTTGATTTCTGACGGAGTGCTCGGATTGCCGTGAATAGCCCGCGCGGTGGCGAGTGAATCGAAGCCGATGATCCGCTGTGCCTGTGCGGCAGCATCTTCGTCGAGATGCCACTCTGGATGCCATGCTTCGATCGGCTTCGTCGACATCCAGGTAGCAAAACCTTCGTTAAGCCAGATGTCGTCCCACCAGGCGGCGGTCACGAGGTCCCCGAACCATTGGTGGGCGATTTCGTGGGCAATGGTTGATGCCTGCCCGCGCTTGCGAAAAACCGATGCCCGTTGCTCGTCGAGCAATAGCGCCGTGTCGCGATAGAAGATCGACGCCGTATTCTCCATTCCTCCCCATTCGTAATCGGGGATGGCGACCATATCGAGCTTCCCAAACGGGTACTTAATGCCGTACCACTGGTTGTAGAACTGCAGAGAATGCGCCGCGACCTCGAGGGCAAAGGCTCCGTACTGTTTTTTCTCGGGCAGAGCGCAGACCCGAATTGGGATACCCTCGACCGTACGCGACAGGCACTGCCAATCGCCGATTGCCAATGCCACCAGGTAGGTGGACATCTTCGGCGAGGTCGAGAAGGTGATCTGGTGTCGGTCGTTTGCGATCGGCTCATCTTTGGCGATCCTGCCGTTCGAAATTGCCGTATCGCCTTTATCGGCCGTGACGGTGAGATCAAATGTGGCTTTGTACGACGGTTCATCAAAGCACGGGAACATCATGCGCGCGTACGTGCCTTCGAACTGCGTAACCGCATATAACCTACGCGAACTCTTGCTCAAATAGAGGCCACGCAACCCTTCGGTCAGCTTGCCTGAGAACTTCAGATGGATTTGCGCACTGCCCGCAGGTATCTCTGCCGGGAGTTGAAGCTTCACCATCTCATCCGGCTTGTCATAAACGACTTCAGCTTTTTGCGATTTGCCTCCGGACTTGATCTCGGCTTCGGAGATGTCGAGATCAAGCGAATTGAGCACGAGCTCTTTCAACGGCGAGTTCAGGCGAACGGCAATGGTCTCTTCGCCCGAGAACTTTCGTTGTTCAATGCTGGGATCGAGCGACAGCTTGTAGCGGCTCGGAATGACCGTGTTTGGAAGGCGCTGCGCGAAAAGGGAGGAAGTAGCGAGTAAGACTGTGACTATGATTCGCTTCATAGGAAACGAATCATCTTACCGGAAGGAGCGAACACGGAGGACACGCAGGGCAACATCAAGCTCACGGAGACTTCATTCGTGGCCTTGGGGTTGACTCCGTGACCTTCGTGTTAACCCCGGTTATTTGGTTACAGTCTTAGCCGCTGACATGTTGTCGAATCTGTCCCACACTCTCACCACCACGACATGCTCACCAGGCACGACCACCTGCGCCTGATCAGTTTGCGGAATTCCGGACTCGCTTCCGCCATCGCGAGTGCGAGAGCGCTTGCCGCTTCTTCTGCTCGTGTCCTGGGCCAGAACGGCTTCTCCCTGGGGCAGGGCAGCGCTGAAATCGTATTCCTCGGTCGGCGAGTCTGAGATCTGCCCGACAGGCTCGATGTAGTGCCAGTCTCCGGCGTCGATCGAGTACTCCGCGCGCTTGATCGCAGAGAAACTGTCCACCGCGCGGAAACTCACGTGCATAGTCCCGGCCTCGACTTTCGCCTGCAGCGCCTGCACTTGTGGCGGAGTGCTGTCCACTTCGAAGCGAGAGCTGATCTGTTCATCAGTGAGCGCTTCATCCGGCGAATGCGACGGAGCGTCGGAGGCAACAATGCGAACGGTATACCCGCCGTCAGGCAACAGGCTGGAATCCCAGGAGTAGAACTTATCGGTGATGCCGTCTTTCAATAGCTTCCAGTCATTCTCATTGTCGCCCTTGTAGTAAATGGAATAGACGAGATCGTCATCGTTGTCGTCGTGAGCCGACCAGCGCACCGCAATGTAGTCGCGGTCCTTCACCGCCGATGGAGCCACGTCGAATCGAGCCTGAGTTGACGAAACCTGATTGCCGAGCGGAATTGAAATCACGTCGCTCGAGGATTTCTGATTCGGAGGTGACGTGATCCTCGCGCCAACCTGCACGGTCACGTCTTCGATCACCGGCGCTATATTTTTCGGCAAATAGTTAAGAGCAACGCTCTCGACTTGCGAGCCTCCGCTCGTCGGACGAAGCGCTACTTTCCACTGTACGAAGCGCGCGGAGGGAACCGGCACGCGTTGGTTCGCCTTCAGATCGACCTTCGCCCAGGGACTCCAGTTGCGATCGGGATTATCGACATTTCCGCTGCGCACGAAGAAATCGAAATCTCCAGTGCCGCGGATTTGTGCACGTCCCCATTGTGAGAAAGTGCGAGCGTCGAAAATGTCGCTCTCATAGGTTCCTTCCTGCTGTCTTCCAGGGCCGAGGACGAATAACTTTCCCAGATTGGCAGTCACAGCATAAATAGCCCCGTTAGTTGCCCGCGCCATCGAGGTGGTCTGATTAGCGCTTAGCTTCACCAGATCGCGGTAAACGCCGGCTTTTGAGTTCGGATTGATCGAATAGATGTGTCCACGATTTCCCGTTCCGGCAAGCAGCTGTCCCTCGGGACCAAAGACAAGCGAATAGATGAGATCCTCTTTCGAACTCCAGATTTTGCTGGGCGAGCCATCCGGAGAAATCATGTAGATCTCCGAGCCACCGCTAATTGTGCTCGGCGTAGAAGGTGGAGGAGGCGGAGCAGCTCCGGAGGGAGTGGGAATCGCAGAGATCGGACCGGAGGCGACCGGGGGCGGAGCAGTTCCCGCATGCTTCTCTCCAACGCCAGCGGCATAAATGTTTCCTTCGGCGTCAGTTGTAAGGGCGGTGATTTCTTTCTTCGGAGCGCCGTACAGAACAAAGGCTTCGCCGGCAGGCGTGATGCGATAGACCAGCCCACTGCCGTCCGAGCCGGCAATTACGGTGCTCAAAATGGGAATTGCGTTCTTCTTGTGCTTGCTGTCTTCAGGTTGCGAAGCAGGTTTCAGCAGTGTGAGCGATCGAATGTGGGCTTCGTCACTTTTGAAGAAAACAGAACCCTGTCCGTTCTTCTCGACTTTGTAGATCTCCCCGTTATCGCCCGTGGCGACATAAAGAGGACCGGCGGGATCGAGTTCAATATCCCAGATGTATTTCGTTTTGGGATCGAAGAAAACAGAGGAACGGTAGGTCTGTTCAGCGGGAGCAGATTCGGCAGCAGCTTCGGCTTCTTTACCCTTCTCCTTCTTCTTGCCAGTCGCCGGGATATTCGGTTCGAGCTTATATACGCGACCGTCGGGCGAGGTAGCAGCGTAGATGGTTCCGTCGCTGTCGATCGCCATTGCTTGAACTTGTAGCTCTTTCGCCTCGAAGATGGTGGTGGCTTTGCCGTCTGGAGTGACGCGATAGACACGTGCGGGAGAGCCGGCTCCAACGTAAGCATTTCCTTGCGCGTCGGTGACGACCTGCCAGATGTAAGTGGAGGGCGATGTGTAGATCGCTTTCAGAGAAGGAGCAAGCTCCAGCGTTCCATCGCTTGAGATTGCGACTCCGTTGGCGGTGCCTTTTTCAAATTCGTCAAATTTGGTCTGCACCCAGATCTGGGTACCCTCGGCAAACAGTGCCGAAGAAAATAGGACGAGGGCGAATACCCTCAAAAAACTGCGGGACATATTCCAAGTGTAACGAAAGCAAGAGCGAACACGAAGGTCAGAACCGCCACCGGTCGCTTGGAGAACGCAGCCATTACACAATTACCTGCAGAGCATCGCATGCGCAGCCGCAAACACAAGCGGCTGCCCCATCGGCTACCGCCGACGGTTCCGACCTTCGTGTTCACCCCGGGAGTTTTCCGAAGTCTGCACAGGTCTCCACAGCTTTGCCCTGATAACCGTCATTGATTCTCAGCCAGCTAACGCCTACGTTCGTAGCTGCTGCTTCGCAAGAAAGAGAATCGTCTTGGCGCCTCCAGAAATCCACAGGTTATTAACAGAAAAAATGCCTTGAAGTCGAGCTCTATGGCTGTTGTTCATTGATACCGAAAGGTTTAGAGGAAGCCTGAGCCTGCTGCGTTGCTGATACAATATATAGTGTTTCTCTATTGACAGGCCCAATAGGCGGGAGTAACTTACGACTCCTACCGCTTCGAAAGGCTGTTTCGACCCGGTAAAAGCAGTCCTCCTCCAGAGTCTGAATGCAAGAGGTGAGCGTTCATAGACAAGAACCCCGAACCGGGTGCCAGCGGTGACACCCAAGAATCGGGTGATCGGGCCATCGAGTGATCGGGTGAAGTGAAAATCCCAGATCACCCGATGACCAGATCACCCGATGACCCGATGACCCGATCGAATCCAGGAGTCTCCCCAATGGCGGAAGTGACCAACAAGACGCAGGTGGCAGACAGCACAGTCACCAAGACCACGCCCGCAGTCTCCACCCCAAGCACGAAGAAGGCGCCGGGCCTCCAGTTCCGTCGTTATTTCACCAAGCCAGGCGCTTCGCCTTACGACCAGTTCCAGTGGGAACTGCGCACGGCGGCGATCACCGACGCGCAGGGCAAGACCATCTTCGAGCAGAAGAATGTTGAAGTGCCGAAGGACTGGTCGATGACGGCGACGAATATCGTCGCCAGCAAGTACCTGCACGGTACGCTGGGAACGCCCGAGCGCGAGAGTGGAGTGCGTGCTCTAGTGAGCCGCGTGGCGGAGACGATCCGCGATTGGGGATCCAAGGGCGGCTACTTCGCCACGAAAGCTGACGCTGAGAGCTTCCATGATGAACTCGTGTATATCCTCATCGACCAACGAGCGGCGTTTAATTCGCCGGTCTGGTTCAACGTCGGCTGCGACCGACTGGAGCCGAACTCCGACGCTCAGAACTGGCACTGGAATCCTGAAATAGGAAACATCCAGCATGGCGTAACCGGATACCGCAATCCGCAGTGCTCCGCCTGCTTCATCAACTCCGTGAAAGATTCGCTCGATTCGATTCTTACTCTCGCCAAGACCGAAGGCATGCTCTTCAAGTGGGGATCCGGGACCGGCACGAATCTTTCCCCGCTCCGCTCATCGACTGAGCAGCTTTCCGGTGGTGGGACCGCTTCTGGCCCGCTGAGCTTTATGCGCGGATTCGATGCCTTTGCCGGCGTGATCAAGTCAGGGGGCAAGACGCGTCGCGCTGCCAAGATGGTGATCCTCAATGTCGATCACCCGGACATCGAAGAGTTCATCACCTGCAAGATGGAAGAAGAGGCCAAGGCCTGGGCGCTGATTCGCGAAGGCTACGACGGCAGCACGCCCGACTCGGCCGCGTACTCCTCGATCTTCTTCCAGAACGCGAACAACTCGGTACGCGTGACCGACGAGTTCATGAATGCGGCCATTAACGATGAGAACTTCTTCACGCGCTCGGTGAAAGAGAAAAAGCCTTTTGCCTCAAAGAAGGCAAAGGAACTCCTGCACAAGATTGCTGAGGCCACGTACTACTGCGGCGATCCCGGCATGCAGTACGACACCACCATCAACAAGTGGCACACGTCGAAGAACACGGCGCGCATCAATGCCTCGAATCCCTGCTCGGAGTACATGTTCCTCGACGACTCGGCGTGCAACCTGGCCAGCATCAACCTGCTGAAGTTTTATACGAACAATACGTTTGACATTGAAGCGTACAAGTTTGCTTGTGACGTGCTGATCACCGCGCAAGAAATCCTGGTCGATAACTCGGGATATCCAACCGAGGCGATCGCGCGCAATTCGCACGACTATCGTCCTTTGGGACTCGGTTATGCGAACCTCGGCGGATTGCTAATGGCCGCCGGTCTGCCCTACGACTCCGATTCGGGACGCGATTACGCTGCGTGCCTCACGGCCATCATGTGCGGAGAGGCGTACTACCAATCGTCGAAGATTGCAGAGCTGTGCCCGCAACTAGCTCCCGCGACTCCGCTCACGCAGACTGCAGAGATCACCGGCGCGGCTTGCCCGGGTTTCTACATCAATCGCGAGCCGTTCCTCGATGTGATCCGCATGCATCGCGCTTCGGTGAACAACATAGGAACGTCGCTCAAGGTAGGCACGGCGGACAAGCAACTGCCGAAGCTCATCGATGCCAGCAAAGATGTTTGGGACTCCGCGCTGGCGCACGGCGAGACCCACGGCTATCGCAACGCGCAGGTCACCGTGCTCGCTCCCACCGGCACGATCGGCTTCATGATGGATTGCGACACCACCGGCATCGAGCCCGATTTGGCGCTGGTGAAATACAAGAAACTGGTCGGCGGCGGCATGATCAAGATCGTCAACAACACCGTTCCGTCGGCCCTCTTCAAACTCGGCTATTCGAGCGAGCAGGCAAGCGGGATCGTCAGCTACATCGACGCGACCGGAACCATCGAAGGCGCACCGGGACTGAAAGAAGAGCATCTGCCGATCTTCGATTGCAGCTTCAAGCCGGCAAAGGGGACGCGCGCCATCCACTACATGGGGCACATTAAGATGATGGCCGCTACGCAGCCCTTCATCTCCGGCGCGATTTCCAAAACGGTAAACCTGCCCAATGACGCAACCATTGAAGACATCGCCGAAGCTTACATCGAAGCGTGGCGCGAAGGACTGAAGGCGGTGGCGATCTATCGCGATGGATCGAAGGGCTCGCAGCCGCTCAATGTCTCGGATGGCGATAAAGCGAAGTCGGCTACCGGCTCCCAGCTTCCGGCTTCCAGCCAAACCGCAGGTTCTCAGCTACCCGCCAGCAGCCAGCAAGTAGCCGAGGTCCAGGACCAGAATGCTCCTCCAAAAGCGGTTCGGCATCGTCTGCCGGAAGAGCGTGCCTCACTCACGCACAAATTTTCGATCGCCGGTCACGAAGGCTACATCACGGTTGGTCTCTATCCCAATGGACAGCCGGGCGAGATCTTCATCAAGATGGCCAAGGAAGGCTCGACCGTTTCGGGACTGATGGACGCCTTCGCTACCTCGGTCTCTCTCGCTCTGCAGCACGGCGTTCCGCTGAAGGTCCTCTGCGAGAAATTTGCGCATACCCGTTTCGAACCCAGCGGATGGAGCGGGAACGGCAAGATAGGCTTCGCCAAGTCGATCACCGATTACATCTTCCGCTGGCTGCACTATCGCTTCATCGAACCGGAGCAGGGCGACTTGTTCGAAGGTATGCTGAGGCGAAATGGCGTCTCGGCGACAGTGCCGGAACTCACAGCAGATGCGGCATCGGCTCCAGCGCCTCAACTCACCAGCAGTAGCCAGCAAACTGTAACTACGAAGCACCATGCTGCGGACGCTTTGCGGGAATTCGTTGATCTCGGCGATGCGCCATCGTGTCACGTCTGCGGTTCGATCATGACACGCAACGGAAGCTGCTACCGCTGCATGAGCTGCGGCAGCACAAGCGGTTGTAGCTAATGAACGCCGTGGGCGATCTGGTGATGTCACTTCACCCGCTCACCCGATGCATTTAACTGACTCTGGCCGAGGAGATCTCCCCCAATGTACGAGAAAAAAGAGTCGCTCCGATATCCGATTGAGGAAGTTGAGTATCAGCCGGATCCAGACAGCCTGGCAGGATTTATTGCAGGCCTGTCGGAGAGGGTGGATGAGCTGTTAGCCGCTGCGGATTGGCGGCCTATCGACTGAGTCGATTGTGGAAGTAACCAAAATTTTGGCCTGGAATTCCTCGTGCAATTGCTGAAATTCTTCACACGTACGACTTCCCGTTCAGTGAGAATCCAGCCATTTTCTATTTCGAGAGGTGAAAACGCTGAACCTCACCCGATGTCCGAATGCAGTGCAGGAGCAGAATCCTGACCTGCTCCTGCGCGGAATATGTTGAATAGGGCGAGGCGATCTATCTCCTCACTCCTCAGTAGTGGAAGAACATAAACGTCCCGAAGTACTTATCCTCGAACGCGACAAATTGAAGAGGCCCGGTGTACCCAGGATCCGGCCCTACAATTGTAAAGCTCCCGGTGTCAGTCGTAGAGCTCTTCACCGCTTTGTTGTTGCTGTATTGCCAAGTGAACGTAGTTGTATTTTTCAGCGTGGCGCCAAACGTCTCCCAGAATATAGAGGTCGAGAACTCTTGTTCGACTGCAAAAGCCTCTGTATGACTGTAGGAGGTCGTGTCGGTAGAGGTAAGGCTTTATCCCTGGGTGTATGACTCCGTGAGGTTTGGCTCGAAGTCAATCGTTTGGGAGCAATTCTGATTTCCGCATTCCATGAATCGCCCATCCGTTGTGTCCAAAGACCCTTGAGCCAGAACTGGTGTATAGCTAGTCCAAAATGGATCCGCATGAAGTATGTTGGTCTTGTCGGTATCGGTCAGTCCTGGTCCAGATCCATCGGTATTACTCAACGCCCACGAACGTGCTAAGACGCCGTCGATACTGTTGCATGTAGGCTGCCAAGATGGGTCGCTGGCGAAGTCGCCGTCAAGACACCCGACGGGGATACCAATAACATCCATATCGTTAGGGGCATTAGTATCGGTCATATCGAACCCGTATCCATTCCAGGCAACGTTCCAAGTTCCATTAGGATTGGCAGTCACAGTGTAGGCAGCGATAGGATTGAGCCAGACAAAGATGTAATCGTAGTCATGATTCAAACCAGCGACGTTATCAGTAAAGCCCTTGACCGAGATGGAATTCGACTGGGTGTGATTAACCTCAAGAGAATTTGATGAGCCGGTCTGCTGCGTATACGAATTCGTGAGTGTTGTGCTTTCTTTTCCACTCAAGAATCCTGGGATACCTTGGCTGCTATTTAGAGATACACTCGTAGTATTTTGAATTGAAAATGAACTGCTCGTGGTCGTAGTGTTTCCGAAAGCGGTTTGGTTCGAATAGGTGACTGTGCTTTGCTTGCCCGGAGGCGAATACACTATTCCGAGTACGATATACTTCGGGTTAATGTGACCTGGATACATAGCGGTCGCACTTCCTGAACCCGCCGCCGGATAAAATACGACCTCAAGACCCGTTGCCTGAACGATTGGGGCACCGCCGGCTCAGGGCCATCAGGAGGACACTGGCTTCCTCCCGGTGAAGAATAATAGGCTGCGCTGCCGGTGCCAGGCCAAACACTGCCATTTATGTCCGTATATGAAAAATTTGTAAAGGTCCAATAATGATATTGTTGCTGCCCCATGTATCCACAGTGGCCTATACCGTTGTCAGTTACTGTATAGGTTAAGGTTCCACCTCCCGATACGGCAACTGTATTTGCAAAGCTGCTCAGGCTAACTAACGAAAGCGATAGAAGTAGGAGACACAACTTGTTCTGCAAGAACATCGGTTTTCTCCTTAGGATTGGCAACCATCGCAGAGTAACTATAAATAGTTGCGTGGTCAATCAGATTATTGCGAGCGCGTACACAGGTAGGACACAGCACTGATGGCACCATGAAGATTAGAGAATTCTAATAAAGACGCCTGTTGATTTCCGGTTTGTGACTAATGGTGTTGGTTCTTTTTTCAAACTTGCTATAATCTATGTCGCGCATAATCTGTTACGATTCGCTTCAACAACAAGGAGCTAATTGATGAAGCTGTTACTCGCGATGACATTCTTTCTTCTTTCAATCCCCTCCTGGGCCGCTCCGAAATCTTCAGACTACCCTCTAACAGCACACGTCTCCACGTCGCGCGTTGGGTTTATATGCAGTGCCTCTCGAAATCCGTGTATGGGACCACAACTGATCACAGCAACGATAGACGGAACTAAATACGAACTAGCGGCCGGCGACTTCAAGGTCGGCGGTCGGAGAATGGGGCTGCTTGCTATCGGAGACTACAAGGCCAGAATTGTGAAGGATGACCATAAGGCTTCTTACGAAATTATTCGCATCTACGAGTTCCTCTTTCCTGATAACAGCACGGCACATTTCGCAGTAGTGGGAATCGGCGAGTGACAGCTGTGATAGATCGATTGGGAGCTGTCCAACGCATTCCAATCACTTACCGGAACGAGAACGGAGAGTGGGAAAATCGAAACCCTGAATAAAAGGTTTGGGCAGAATTCCGCGATTGCACGAAGAAAATACGCTGCCAAATTCGCTGCTGCAGGGAATTCAACGCGATTCGCGTCGGCACAAATCCGGAAACTTGGTCGACGCCCAGCCAGCTACACGCTCGCTATCTTCCGATGCACTAGCAAAAAGTAAAGAGACACACCGATAAGCAGCAGACCATTCGCGGTGAGCACGATGGGTGCTGTGAACGCCGGTACCAGCCAGCCTGAAACTAAGTTTCCTAACGGCATACCACCGCGGAAGGCGCAGTTATAGACGCTCATCACGCGCCCACGCATCTCGTCCGTAGTGATGAGTTGAACGAGGGAACTCACACTGGCAAAAACAGCCATCAATGCAAATCCGAACAAAACCAGTAAGGGGCCGCTAAAAGCCAGCTTCCGTGATACCGCAAAACCGGAGATCGCAGCGCCGAGGAAGAGCATCATCACAAGCGCACGGCGTCCTTTGCCCGAGGCATTACCGAGCGCCGCAATTGCCAGCGATCCGCAAATTGAACCGACGCCGATCAGGGAAAGTAGATCACCATAGATTCGCGGGCCGGAATGGAAGATGTCGTTTACGAACACCGGAATGTAGGTTCGCAGCGGCATGCTGAGAGCTGTCATGCAGAACGCGAGCACAATCAACGCAGTCATGGCTTCCTGCTCGCGCACGAACTTGATACCGAGCTTGAGGCTGGTGAGCACCGATTCCTTCGACGGCTTAGGGAAAAAGCGATTCGTGATGAGCAATAGCGCAATGATGGGTGCGACGAATGACACCGCATTCAATCCGAAGCACCACGTTTCTCCGATTCGTGCCAGCGCTTGTCCCGCGAGCGCAGGGCCGATCGTCACTGCCATGTTGAACTGAATCGAGTTCAGCGCGATGGCATTCGGCATATCCTCCCGACTAACCAAAGTGGGAATTAATGCCTGATACGCTGGCCCCCCAAACGCCTGGGCGAATCCCGCGAGAAAAGACAAACAGAGGATGTGCCAGATTTGAACGGTGCTGGTGGCAACAAGAACCGTCAACAACGCCGCGCAGGCGAGTTGCACGTATTGGGATCCGAGCAGAATCTTTCTTCTCTCTACGCGATCGGCGACGACTCCGCCGAGCAATGAAAAAAGAAAGATGGGAATCCCGGCGAGGAATTGGTCGAGCGCGAGCAAAAAGGCCGAGTGGCTAAGACGGTAGATGAGCCAGCTCTGGGCGACAATCTGCATCCACGTGCCAATGCTGGAAATGCAGGCCCCAAACCACATCAGTCGGAAGTCTCGATACGAGAATGCCTTAAAAACGCGCGATAGAATCGGCGGCTTGGCGGTTACGGTCGGCCCTACGGCATCCAGCTCAGTCGGCAATCGTGTTCGTCCTTGAAGCTCAGCTTACACTTTGACGCAAGCCTTGGGTAAGCGTAACCGGGAGCGGGACAAGTGGGCGAAAATTAGCCGGTGTGGATGCGTTTCCGAAAGCTAAGCAGCATCATCATTCCGACTTTCTCCAATTTCTCGATTGGTGCACATAGGGTTGGAGCGACATGAAATCGATGCTGTTCCACCTCAAGCCCGAGCCGCTTCGTTGAATGCACAAGCTCTTCTGCTGTGAATTGCTGCGTCTGATGGCGGAGATAGCAGTCCTGCAGAGCTAAATGATTTAGCCCTGGAAGCCAGCGATTGAACGAGGAATGATCGAATGCAAATCGCTCGAATCGACGAAGATAGCTATTCCGGTTCGGCACCGTCAGGATCAGCAATCCGTCCGCGGCAAGCAATGCGGCCAACTGAGCGATAATTTCCTCAGGGCTAACTACAAACTCGAGCACCGAAAGGCAAAGGACCAGATCGTACGAACGCTGTCGATATGCCCCATCGTTACGGGAGCCATCGCGGAGCAATTCAAACTCTGTGTGAGAGCGCGCTCTGAGCCGCGATTGTGCAGCTTCGATCATAGCTCGCGAGCGATCCACACCAGTCACGCTGATTCCCATTGTGGAAAGCGCTCCGACGAAGACTCCCGCTCCGCATCCAAAATCTAAGGCTCTATATTCCGCCCCTTTTTTCCTCGTCTTCGAGAGTTCTTCAAAGACCACGCTGAGAACCAGATTTCGGCGCTGCTGATACGTGCGGCTGAGATACCGATTGGTCCATCCAGGCGCCTCTTTTTCAAAAAATAAATCAATTGGCGCGTTTTGGCCGACCTGCACTGGCAAGGAAGAAGGGCGAGCTGTCATAGAATCAGCAACATACAGGCTGTGCAACCTTGGCGTGACGCTCTCGAATCTGATTAGTTATGTGGTGGCTTCTTGGAGCTGCGGTCTGGGCGGTTTTACTGGTTGTCATAATTGCGCTCTGCCGAGTTGCCGCCAACGCCGATCACGCCGCAAGCAAGGCCTTTGCTGCCATGGAGCGAGCTGAACGCCAGAAACTCTATACGCTTGCCGTCGAACGCCGTAATAGAGCAGCCTAATCTTTCTACCCACGTTCGCCATTCTCGCTTCAATGTTCAGTCAAGTTTGCCGATAGTACGTCTTCTCAAGCTGCGCGTGGTACCCATAGTACGGCCCCGACGAACGAAAGTTCACGGCGTTTACCACAATTCCCAAAACGGGCACTGCGTGCTGATTCAGGGAAGTGCAGGCGCGGGCGAGCGCTTCGCGCGTCGTCTGTCCAGAGCGCATGACTAACAGCAGGGAATCGGCCTCCGGCGCGATTCGCAGAGCATCGGTGACGGCGAGTAGCGGTGCGGTGTCAATGATCACGTAATCGTATTGCTCGCGCCACGCGCGCATCAGCTCGCGCATCGCAGAGGAGCCTAGCATTTCCGCCGGCATCGCTTCTTCTGGGCCGGCTGTCAGGATCGCAAGCTGCGGCAGTGTCGGGACCGGAAATGCGATCTCGTCGGTCGCGTGTATACCGCGAAGGATACGCGTGAGACCGCGAGCATTCGATAATCCGAAGCAGGTATGGAGCGTAGGTTTGCGCAGGTCAGCATCCACCAGCAGCACGCGTTTACCTTGTTGAGCTATGACGACAGCACAATTCGCTGCCACACTGGTTTTCCCTTCGCCGGGTAGAGAACTGGTTACGACTAGCGTTTTCAGTTCAGGCGGCGAGAACAGAATTGAAGTTCCGAGAGTGCGGTACGCTTCTGCTGCCGCCGAATTCGGATTCCACAGCGAAATGACCTCGTTCCTTTTCTGGGAATCTGGCGCTGGGATTTGCCGCGGCTCAGGCACATATTCGGGAATGAGTGCGAGCGATGGCATTGCCGTGAATGCTTCGACGTCGGCGGGATCATCCAATGCTCGGTGCATTCCTTCCCGTAGTGCGATAACGATCGCACTCAGGACGAAACCAAGAAACAGCCCGATGACCGATGCCCTTCCCAAATTTGGAGACACTGGCCTGCGAGGCACTTCAGCAGCGTCGATCACGCGGATGTTGCTCGAACGAAGACCAGCGGCTATTCCGGCTTCTTTCATGCGTTCCTGGAGCGTGTCATAAAGCTGGCGATTGGAATCGAAGTCGCGCTTCAGCAACCCATACTGAATCGCGCTTTCATTCAGACGATTCGCTTCCTGCTTCTGCCGCTCGAACGCTGTCTCGAGCTTTTGCTCAGCGCGTGCTGCGGCCATGTACTCGCCCTTCGCGCGCGCCTGGACGCGCTTAAGCTCGGCTTGAATGCTGGCATCAACGCTTTTAATCCGGTTATTCAGCTCGACAACTTTCGGATAGTTCGGGCCAAAGGTCGTGGTCGCCTGCGCGTATTCGTTTTTGACGTCGGCTTCGCGCAGGCGCAATGCCTGCAGATTTTCGGTTGATTTCGTTTCGGGAAGCTGGTCCAGATCGCCAGAAGCGATTGTCTGGTAGATCGATTCCTTTTCCATCCGCTCGGCTTCGGCGGCCGTAAGCTGCTTGTTCAGATCCTCGAGTTTCGCCGTAATAACGTTCTGTTTGTCGTCAGTTCCGACTATGTTGTGCTCGCGCTCGTATGCAACGAGCTTCTGCTGTGATTCTTCGACTTTGGTACGCAAGTCGGTCAACTGGCCAGATAAAAACCGTGCGGAGCGGGTGGACGCTTCGTAACGCGAACGAATGCTGTCATCGATAAAGCCGTCGACCAGAGTGTTTACGACTTGCGCGTTCAACTGAGGATCTGGTCCGGTGTAACTGACCTCGACGATGCGCGTCTGCTTCACGCTATTGGCAGCGAGATGGAGGAGCAGGACGTCAGCCGCGGCGCTTTCCCTGCCGGTTTCGCCCAACTCGGAAGATCCAAAAGCTTGGATCGATACCGACTTCGCTTGCTGCATGAAGCTGGCGTTTCTGTCCAGCCCCAGCTTGCGCACGACAAACAACGCCAGCGTGCGGCTCTTCAGAATGTGCAACTGGGTGTCGAGGCTGACGGAGTAATCATCCAGATCGCCGGAGCCCAGTCCGAGGCTCTTATTCAGCGAAACTCCACTCTCGCTATCGCGATAAATAGCGAGGTTTGCAGTTGCGCGATACGTCCGAGGCTGGAGCGCAGCAACGAGCACCGAAACTACAACTGTTCCAAGCACACAAGCCGCAACGATCCACTTGTGCTTCCGTATCAGCCACATAGATTGTTGAAGGGGAGTGTGTTGCGGTATGCGCGCGAACAGTCCCGCAGGCGGGACCTGCGCGAGTCTGGATGACTGCTCTTCGCACTTCACCAGAGCCTGCGAGTTCATGACGAGTGGCCGAAACGAAGGACAGGAACTTACAGGATGCGCGCCGAAATTACAAGTGGGTGCTTACGCTGGTGGATCCAGTTCGTCCAGTTCGAGAAACTGGCGCAATACAGGATTGTCGCTCTCGGCCATGCCCTTCATCGTTCCAAAATACAGCGCGGTGCCTTCGTGCAGGAAGAGAACGCGGTCGGCGAGTTTGTGAGCGAGTCGCATGTCGTGAGTGACAACAATGCTAGTGAGCTTGAGTTGGAATTTGAGTTTCTTGATTAGATCCCCGAGCAACTGCGCCATGAGCGGATCGACCATCGTGGTTGGCTCGTCGTAAAGAATGCATTCCGGCTGTGCAGCCAATGCACGCGCAATCGCGACCGAACGCTTCATGCCGGTCGAAAGATCCGACGGAAGAAGATCGCGCATAGCTTTCACGCCAACCATTTCGAGCAGACCGTCCACCACCTGAAAGATTTGTTCTTCATTCAAATCGCGCCGCTCGCGCAAAGGAAACGCGACGTTCTCGCCAACGCTGAGCGAATCAAAGAGAGCTCCATTCTGGAACACCATCGTGACTTTCTTGCGAATGCGTTCCAAATTGGGCTCATCCATGGTGGTGATATCCTCGCCGGCCACGATCACCTCGCCGCAATCGGCTTTCAGGAATCCCATAATGAGCTGGAGCGACACTGACTTCCCTACGCCGCTGCGGCCGAGAATGCACATTGTTTGCCCGGGAGGGACATCGAAGTTGACGTGCTCGAGGACGACGTTTGCGCCAAAAGCCTTGCACACGTCTTTGAACTCGATATAAGGACGCACCTCGGCCGGAGGAGCGCTTGGAGTTTCGACCAGGTGAATTCCGTCAGTTGACATGAAAACGTTCAGCTAAGCCCTTCGCGCACTCGATATCCGCAGGTGTGTTGACGTTCATCAGCATCTCAGGCGCGAACCCTGCAGACGTTAGCTCTTGTTGCTGGAGGATTCGTATGGCAGCGGCTTGCGTACCCATCATGCCCTGAGTTGCTTGTTCTAACAAGCGTCGAATCGATAGTTCCCGTCTTGATAGTGCGCGTTCCACGAGCGGCAGAAATCCGCGGTGGTACGCCGCGCAGAGCGGCTGTAAGAGTGGGAGCGCGCAGCCGAACTCTTGGGTTGAGAGCGATTTGCCTTGCAAATCAGACGCATCCCGGTCCGAAACAGTCACCTTTGGCACAACCGCCGAGTAGCCCGCGTCGCATTTCGCAGCTACGAACTGCAAAAGCGCGGTGGGAACGAGCGGCATATCAACGGCAAGAAAGAGATTCCAGTCCGTTTGGGAATGGCGTAAGGCAGAGTGGATTCCTCCCAAGGGCCCGCAGTTCGGGACTTCGTCCGTCAGACTGGGGAACTCACGAGAGAGGCCATCCGACCCTGATGGGCCGAGGACAATGACCTCCGGAAAAGCATCGCGCATGCGCTTCAATGCGTGCGCCAGCATAGTTCCGCCGCCCCATGTGATTCCGCCTTTGTCCCTGCCCATTCGTCGGCTTTGGCCGCCCGCGAGGACAAAACCGGTAATCGGCTGCGAGATCATTCATCCAAGGTAACGCAATGCGGCGGATGGAACCTGCGCGAACACTAGTCAAGCCGCCCCGTTATCTTCACAAAAAGAGGTTTTCCTGTACCATAAACTCGGCTCAGCATTTCTTCGCCCATGTTTTCTCTACGCACTGCCACGACTTTCGAACGGTTAAGTCTGCCCCGCAGACTGATCTTGGGAGTGTGCGTAGCGATGCTGTTCTTTACCGGCGTTGCGGAAGCTGCGCACTCGTGCGGAGACGTAGTCTTCCATTCATGGCAGCACGGACGCGGTTCGGCTGAACGCGCCTCTGGCGAAACCGGCGTCTGTCTTATTTGCATTACCCTGCAATCGGCAACGCACGCGATTGCCCTCTCCACGTGGGCCCCCTTTCTCGTGACCACAGAACCAATCGATCACGAGGAACTCATCGCTGCCTCGACTGATCGAGAGCTCGCCCTTTACAGCCGTCCCCCTCCGCTCCTCTAGTCCATTTCATTGGTTCTAGCGGACGAGGAGGTGCGCAGGCATGTCTCGCGCGTGCTGTTTTTATTTATCAAAGTTCATTTTTCGAACAATTCGGATGAAGTCTCTAAGGGGCGGAGCATTGCTCGCGTGCTTCGTCGCACTTGGTTTGGGCGAGGCCGTAGGCCAGCCGGAGTCGCGGATCACGCTCGATCAAGCCATCCAGATGGCGCTGGAGCACAATCACGCTCTGCGCGCGACGAAGACGCAGATTCAACAGAGCCAGGCGCAGGAACTAACAGCCTCGATTCGTCCAAACCCGGTTTTTACTTTTAACAGCCTGTTCATTCCATTTACCGCTGCTACCGCTGACAACTTCAATACGATTTCGGAATTTGACCTCGGAGTCGGTTATACCTTCGAGCGCGGTCGCAAGCGCCAGCGCAGGATCTCCGCCGCGCGTGATCAAACATCCGTAACGCAGTCGCAAGTAGCCGACGCCGAGCGGACGATCGTCTTCAACGTAAGCCAGCAGTTTGTAAACGCGCTGCTAGCCAAGGCCAATGTCGAACTCGCCACCCAGGACCTCGAAAGCTTCCAGCAGACTGTCAACATCGGACAGTTGCAGTACAAAGCCGGACAGATCAGCGAAGGCGATTTCCTGAAGATCCAGCTACAGCTTCTGCAGTTTCAAAATGACCAATCGCAAGCCGAACTCAGCCAGGTACAGGCACTTGCTGCGCTGCGACAGCTCGTCGGTTACGACTCGGTAACGCCCGACTATCAGGTTATCGGCGATCTTGAGTATCAGCCCGTTGCTGTAGGCCTTCCTGATCTGCAGGCCAAGGCTCTCGCCAATCGTCCGGACCTTCGGGCTGCGCAGCAGGGAGTGACTGCGGCTCGTAGTCAGTATCAGCTCGCGCAAGCTAACAGCAAGCGGGATTTCAACACTGGATTTCAGTATTCGCACGTTGCGGGACTCAATACCGGCGATCTGCTGTTCACCATGGAGATTCCAATCTTCGACCGCAATCAAGGCGAGATAGCCAGGACGCGCTACGCAATCGCACAGTTCGACGAAACCGCGCGCGAAGCCGAAGAGACCGTGCTCACCGATGTCCGCAATGCATATGAATCGCTGCAGACGAACAGCAAAATCATCGAGCTTTATCAAAAGGGATATTTGAAGCAGTCGCAGGACTCGCGCGACATCAGCGCCTACGCATATCAGCGCGGCGCCGCCAGCCTGCTGGATTTTCTCGACGCCGAGCGCAGTTATCGCGCCACCCAACTCGCATATCGTCAGTCGCTGGCCGCCTACATGGTCTCTCTTGAACAGCTCCGCCAGGCCGTGGGCACGAGGAGCTTACCGTGAGAAACCAATTCAAGACCAACATAGCTGTCGTGCTGACGGCGAGCATTCTCGCATTCGCGGCCGCATGCTCGCGCGAGCAGGCGAAGGTCAACGACACCGGGGCGAAGTCATCATCCCAGGCAAGTCTTTTCACCGTTCCCGCCGATCAGATGGGCCATGTGCAGCTCTACGACGTTGAGCCTGTGCAACTGCATCGCGTTCTCCGACTGCCGGGAGCAGTTGCGTACAACGCTTTCAAGACGACTCCGGTGATCTCCGCAATCGGCGGCCCGGTAGCTCGCATTGCTGTAGCTCCCGGAGTGCACGTTACGCGCGGCCAGCCGATGCTCTACGTCAGCAGTCCCGATTTTTCGCAACTTCGAGCGACTTACTTGAAAGCCACGACGACCGCTACAGTCGCAGACAAGAACTACGCGCGCGCACAGGACCTTTACCAGCATCATGCGATTGCAGAGAAAGATCTGCTCGATGCTGAATCGGCGCGAACGCAAGCCGACGCCGATCTGCAAACCGCCGAACAGAGCCTGCACATTCTAGGGGTGAAAGATCCACGCACGATCACCAAAGCCACTGCCGCTCCCGAGTTGCCGGTGCTCGCGCCGATTAGCGGCGAAGTCGTCGACCAGACCGTCGCCCCTGGTCAACTGCTGCAGGCGGGTCAAACGCAGTGCTTCACGATCTCCGACATGAGCACGGTGTGGGTGATCGTAAATGTTTATCAGAGCGACCTGGCATACGTTCACGTCGGCGATCCAGTCACGATTGAGACTGATTCCTATCCGCAAAAGTTTTCGGGAAAGATCTCATATCTCGCCGCCGCGCTCGATCCGAATTCGCACACGCTGCAGGCGCGCATCGTCACGGAAAATCCCGGCGAAAAGCTGAAGAAGGACATGTACGTGAATGCCATTGTGCAGGCCGGAACGATTGCCAATGCGATCGCGGTTCCGGACGCAGCGGTTCTGCGTAACAGCGAGAACGAGCCGTTTGTTTACGTAAGCCAGGGACAGAATCAATTTGCGCAGAGACAGATCAACGTCGGACAGAGCACCGCCGGCATGACCCAAGTGAAGCAAGGCTTGCAGCCCGGAGACAAGGTAGTCGCGCAGGGAGCGTTGTTCCTGCAGTTTGCGAACACATTGCAGCAATGAAAACGAATTGCCGTTGGTGCGCCGCCATCGTTCCGAAGATTCATAAATGATTCATCGCGTCGTCCAATTCGCCGTCCGCAATCGCTTTCTGGTGTTCATGCTCACCGTGTTGCTGGTGATCGCGGGCACCGTTGCTTTCCAGCGCATGCCGGTAGACGCCTATCCCGATCTCTCGCCGCCCATGGTCGAGATCATCACGCAATGGCCAGGTCACGCCGCCGAGGAGATGGAGCGGCAGGTCACGCTGCAGCTCGAACTGGCGCTCAACGGCATTCCCAATATGGTCGTGATGCGATCGATCTCGCTCTACGGCCTCTCCGACGTGCGCCTCACCTTCGAGGACAGCGCCGACGATTACTGGGCGCGGCAAGTGGTCTTTGAGCGACTTGGCGATGCGACTTTGCCTTCCGGCGTGACGCCGAGCATGGCGCCGCTCTTCAGCCCGAGTGGATTGGTGTATCGCTACGTGCTCGAGAGTCCCGATCGCAGTCCGCAGGAGCTGAAGGTCATCGAAGATTGGGTCATCGAGCGTGCCTATAAGGCAGTGCCGGGAGTCGCCGATGATTCTGGATTTGGTGGCGCAACGATGCAGTACCAGGTGCTGCTCGACCCTTCGCGGCTCTATGGCTACCATCTGACGGTTCCGCAAGTCACCAACGCGCTTGCCGCCAACAACTCCAATGCCGGTGGAGGCTTTTACTCGCAGGGTGGACAGTTCTATTACGTCCGCGGCCTGGGCCTGCTGCGCGATCAGACCGACATCGGCAACGTAATCGTCGGCAGCAACAAAGGAGTACCCGTTCGCGTGAAGGATGTCGGCGAGGTCGCCATCGGCCACGCACCGCGGCTGGGCGAATTCGGTTTCCAAAATAATGATGATGCAGTCGAAGGCGTGATTCTCATGCGCCGCGGTGAGCAGGCGCAGGAGGTGCTGAAAGGCGTCGAACAGCAGACGGAAAAGCTGAATAACCTTGTTCTCCCCAAAGACGTAAAGATTCGTCCGTTCTACGACCGCAGCGATCTGGTCGCACTGACTACAAAGACGGTTGAAGACAATCTCATTCGCGGCATGATTCTCGTGCTGATTGTTCTCATCTTCTTCCTGGTCAATTTGCGCGCAGCCATCATTGTCGCACTGACGATTCCGCTCAGTCTTCTCTTCGCCTTCATTCTGCTGCACGCACACAACATTCCCGCGAACCTGCTGTCCATCGGCGCCATCGATTTCGGCATCTTGATCGACGGCACCGTCGTGATGATGGAAAACATCTATCGCGAACTCACCGAGCGCGCCGGTCAGGACTACACGGTCACAGAAGTGATCATGAGCGCGGCCCGCGACGTTGATCGTCCAATCTTCTATTCCGTCGCGGTTATCATCTCCGGGTTCCTGCCGATTTATGCGCTGAGTGGTCCGGCAGGGAAGCTGTTCCACCCGATGGCCGACACGATGTCCTTCGGGCTGATCGGTGCGCTGATTCTCACTCTTACGCTGGTCCCGGCACTGGCTTCCATCTGGTTCAAGCAGGGACTGCGGGAGCGCACCAACAAGTATTACGAGCGGGTGAAGACGATCTATTCGCGCCAGCTCGACTGGTGCCTCAATCGCCCGAAGGGAACGGTCGTCGTATGCGTCATCATCTTCGGACTCACGCTGCTGCTGGTCCCATTCATCGGCGGCGAGTTCATGCCGCACCTCGACGAAGGCGCACTCTGGGTGCGCGCCACCATGCCGTACACGATCTCGTTCGAAGAAGCGAGCAAGATCGCTCCCCAGATTCGGCGCATTCTGATGTCGTATCCGCAGGTGACCGTAGTGGGTTCCGAATTGGGAAGACCGGATGACGGCACCGATCCCACTGGGTTCTACAACTGCGAGTTCTACGTTGGCCTAAAGCCTTATAGCGATAATGCCTGGAAGGGAAAGATCCACGATAAAGCCGAGTTGACAGAGGCCATCAATCGGCAACTGGTTACGTTTCCCGGCATCATTTTTAACTACACGCAACCCGCGGAAGACGCAGTCGATGAAGCGCTGACCGGCCTGAAGAGCGCTTTGGCAGTAAAGATCTATGGTCCCGATCTGAATGTGCTGCAAGATAAGGCGCTGCGAATCAAGAAAATTCTCGAAGAGACTCCGGGTTTCACCGAACTTACCGTAGTCCGCGAACTCGGGCAGCCCAGTCTGCTCATCGATGTCGATCGCGAGAAGATTGCCCGATACGGAATCAATGTCGCCGATGTAGAAGCCGTAATCCAATCAGCCGTTGGAGGCCAGGCAGTCACCCAGGTAGTCCAAGGCGAAAAGCTTTTTGATCTGGTCGTACGCATGCAGCCGCAGTTCCGCAGCAGCGCGCAGCAGATCGGCAATCTTCTCGTAGGCACTCCCGATGGCCAACAGATTCCGCTCACTGAGCTGGCCAACATCAAGGAAAGCACCGGCGCTTCGATGATTTACCGCGAGAACAACTCGCGCTACATCGGCGTGCAATTCAGCATCGAAGGACGCGATCTGGCGCGCGCCATCCACGATGCGCAGCGTCGGGTGGCGAAAGAGATACCGGCGCAGATCGGCTATGAAATTCAGTGGGGAGGCGAGTACAGCCAGTACGTAGCCGCCCGCAATCAATTGGCAATCATCGGGCCGCTTGCGGTGCTGCTGATCTTCTTTATTCTGTTTGCCCTTTACGGGAATTTCAAATACCCGATCGCGATTGCCTTAGGCGTAGCGTTTACCGTTCCTGTTGGAGCGTTGATCGCGCTCAAACTCACGGATACGCCCTTCAGCGTTTCATCGGGACTCGGATTGTTGGCGCTGGTTGGAGTCTCAGTCCAGACGGGCGTCATTCTAGTCTCTTACATCAATAAACTTCGTATCGAAGGCATGGACATCAAGGCAGCCACGCGCGAGGCTTCGCTGCTCCGGCTGCGTCCGATCATGATGACGGCCCTCGTCGCCTGCCTCGGCCTGCTCCCAGCAGCGCTATCGACCGGCATTGGTTCGGACACGCAAAAGCCGTTCGCGATCGTGATTGTCACCGGACTCATCTCGCGATTGCTGCTCGGCTTCTTCCTGAATCCAGTCCTCTACATGCTGGTCGCGCGCGACGGTGATGTGCTGCAGGTGTAGTGACGGAACCGGCGGCGGTAGCCGCTGGGGCAGCCGCGGTTCTTGCGGCTGCGGCTTTCTACCCCGCTTGCAGCATCGCCGCGCTCGGAGTTCGCCATTCGGCGACCTCCGACCCACCGCCTACCGGCGCCGGCTCTGTTTCCGTGCTACGCACGACTCGCCTTCATGACCGCCCGCTTCGCGTAAACCCGAATCATCTCTTTGCGGTACTCAGGCGTGAGAATCGAGGTGGTAAGCGGTTTGGCAACGCGAGCGGCAAGCTCACCTGCAACCGCCGCCGCGTGTTCAGAGAACAGTTTTCCGATCAGGGCGTTTCGAGCTTCGTGGACCAAAATGGGAGACGGATTGACCGCTGTAATTGCCACTCGCGCGTCATCAACAAAGCCGCGCGAAGTGGTTTTGAGTGAGACGGCGACGCCTGCCAGAGGATAGTCGATCGAGCCGCGCAGTCGCAGTTTCTGATATGCGCCACGATAGCCTGCCATTCGATCGGGCAGGAAGACTCGCGTGAGCACTTCGTTTTGCGCGAGTTTCATGCGCGCATCTCCGATATTTGTGTAGAAGTCGGCGAGTGGAACCCGCCGGAAGCCGGAGGAATTGGCAATCTCCAATTCAGCATCGAGGCAAAGCAGCGCGGCCGGCGAGTCTGCAGAAAATACCGCCCAGCATATCTTTCCGCCGGGCGCCACGTGGCACAGGTCGCCATCTTTCTTAATGCAGAACCCGCACGATTTTCTCCACGTCAGCGACTGGTTGTACCAGAGGCAACGCGTGTCGAGACAGATGTTCCCGCCGATCGTGCCCATGTTACGCAAGATGGGAGAGGCGATGGTTGCCACCGCTTCGTGCAGCACGGGATAGCTGCGGCGGATGAACTCAGAATCTTCAAGAGCGGTGAGCGTGACCAGCGCGCCGATCTCAGTGCCGTGTCCCGGAATGGAACGGATGCCGTGCAGCTCTTCGATGCGGCGGATATCGAGCAGATACTTTGGCGTGAAAAGCCGCTGCTTCATCGACGGAAGCAGGTCGGTGCCGCCGGCGATGATCTGAATTTCTCCGGCGCGTCTGGAGAGATGATCAACCGCTTCTTCAATCGTTCGCGGCCGCAGCAGTTTGAAAGCAGGAAGGCTCATGCGTTGAAGAGCGAATTCTCTCCCTTGTACCTCGGAACTCAGACCCAGATGCAGCCTTAGCAGCAACCCCGATTGCGGCCCCATCAATCTAATCAATTCAAAGTAGCTACTCACTTCACTGTAGTTGGGGGCCCCATGCGCTGCAAGCCAGCTGTCTTCATCGCACTTTGCGCGATCTTCTCTTTTATTCTAAGCGGCTGCGGCAGCACGGCCTCGCAATCGTCTTCGACAGTGCAAACTCCAGCGCCGGGTGGAAGCAACTCAGGCTCCAGTTCCGGTTCAACTCAGCCTGGCGCCGGATCCGGTTCCGGAAGCTCGAGCGGATCGACAGGTGGTTCAGGATCGGCGGCCGGCTCTGGATCGGGCAGTGGTACGGCGGGGGGTGGCACTGGCACAGGTTCCGGCTCTGGAGGCGGGACTGCACAGCCGGGCTGGTCGGAATCGAAGTCGTCGCTCGCCTTTGCCGGCCACGTACTCAGTGCCGACTTCAACAATGACCAGCGTCCTGATCTGCTGATGTACGGCAGCGGGCTCGCGGTTTTGCTCAATAATGGTTCCGGGAACTTTGCCTCCGCGATCAGTTCGGCTCTGCCCTCTGGAGCGACGAGCATCGTTCAGGTTGCGCTTGCGGATTTGAATGGAGACGGATTCACCGATGTGGCTGCCTGCACCGTGGGAAGCAATGGAACCAGCGGCAATGCAGCCGTCTATCTGAATGACCATTCTGGGAAACTCGTGCTCGGTCAGGTGATTGCGCTGCCTGCTGCCTGCAAGGGCATCGCCGCAGGCGATGCGAATCGAGACGGCAAAGCCGATCTGTCCATTACTTATTACACCGGATCGTTTACGGCGCCCACGAATGTGATCGCGACCTGGTTCGGAAACGGAACCGGACAATTTGCCAATCCTGCGAATCAAACCGTGACGCTCACGTTCGCACAAGATGCTTCTCGCAACCCGTGCTCCGTAGTCGCAGCCACGGGCGCCGACTTCGATGGCGACGGCTCGCTCGATCTGCTGATTTTTGGCATGTGCCAGCAAGGCAGTTCCGCGACGGCAGGCAATATTTATCTTGGCCATGGCGATGGTTCTGGCCATTACGCGCTCACCGAGATCAATGAGGCATTTACCAGCGCATCTCTTAATGCTGCAGGTCCATACGTCAGAGATATCAATGGAGACGGCAAGGAAGATGTTGTTTACGTGCAGGAGCAAACCGGTCCCCACGGCTCCGATGCCACCGATATCGATTACGCGATGAATAACGGATCCGGTCTGACGCTCAACAAAGTCATCAGCGAAAGCGGCTACGCCGGTGATGGCACATGGATCACGGCGGGCTCTCCCTTAAATAGCGCAAGCACCGCTCTCGAGGGCTTCCGTACTGAGAGTGCAACCTCAGCTCCTGCAACGTACGGTGTGAAGTTGTTTACCGACCTAAAGACTTCAGCCGCGCAGACGTGGATCTACGGACAATCCACAACTTCCTCGCTTCCCGGAATGGTACAGGGAATCGCAGCCGCCGATTTCGATGGCAACGGCATGTCGGACTTCGCGGTGGCCGAGGAAGACTCGAATCACGTGGCCACTCTGCATGTGTATCTGAACCACTGAAGCGGCGCGGCGGGCAGCCCCCAGTCAGTACACGTTGCGTCAGTACCGTTCGCGGGTAGCGAATGGGTGAGTCTGCAAGCGATAGCCCACGATGCGCGCACTATCGCTACTCACCCATCCCCTACCGGGGACGGTACTGACTGTCTGCTTTAAGCCGGTTCTTGATACAGCCCGATTACGTTTCCGGCAGGATCGCTGAAGCGCGCGGTGATCTCAGGCGCATCGCCGCCGATCGGCTGCACGATTTTGCCTCCATTCGCGACAATGGTTTTCAGCGTGGCTTCAACGCTATCGACCATAATGTAGAACAGCAAGCCAGGCGTTGGCGACGGCGGACGTCCGCGTACCCAGGTTCCACTTACCTCGCCGACTGCGTCGTCAAAAGCCATGGCTCCATCGCCACGTTTACGGATGTTCCAGCCGAAGCTCTTGCGGTAAAACTCAGCCGACTGCTCGATATTCTGAGCAGGCATCTCGATGTAGCAGATTTTTCCGTTAGCTACTGTGGGAGGCATAGTTCTCGGTCGCTCATTTTACAGACGATCAGGCCATTCGAAAATTAACGGGTGGTAAAGACCCTCCGCCTTTGAGTGGAAGCCCCGAATAAAAGTCGGGGGCTTCAACCAAGGCAATCGCGCAGAAATGCAGGCGCGACCAGGATAACGGAACCGGCGCCGGTAGGCGGTGGGGCAGCCGCGTGGTTTGCGGCTGCGTTTCTGCGCAACTGCTGGCAGTGTCGTCGCATTCGGAGTTCGCCTTTCGGCGACCTCCGACTCCCCGGCTACCGCCGGCGGTTCTGTTTGCATTTTCCGCAGCCTGCGATGTCGGGGGCTTCCACCAAAATCCACTGCAGATCGGCACGGAAGGAATCAGCCGCTTCCAATCTTCATTTATCCTGACGAGTGCGAATTCTCTTTATCGGCGACGTTTTTGGCAGCCCCGGGCGCAAGATCGTGCGCGAACATGTCCATCATCTTGTCGAAACCAACAACGTCGAGCTCCTGATTATCAACGTCGAGAACGCTGCCGGCGGTTTTGGTGTGACTCCGGCGATCTGCGAGGAATTCTTTGAACTTGGCGCCGACGTGCTCACCACCGGCAACCATGTTTGGGATAAGAAAGAGATCAACGACTATCTCAATTCGGGAATGAAAAACGGCAGCTCTGCGCGGCGGGTGCTGCGTCCGGCGAACTATCCCGCCACTGTTCCCGGAAGCGGACACTATCAAGGGACAACTCGCAGCGGCGTTCCGTACGCGGTCATCAACCTGCAAGGCCGCGTCTTCATGGTCCACAACGACGACCCGTTTCGCACGGCCGACCGCCTGATCGACGAGACGAAGGCCAAGGTCATCGTCGTAGACCTGCATGCCGAAGCAACTTCGGAGAAGGTTGCAATGGGGTGGTATCTCGATGGTCGGGTAACTGCCGTTCTGGGAACACATACTCACGTTGCTACTGCGGACACACGCGTGCTGCCGAACGGAACTGCGTATCAGACCGACGTTGGCATGAGCGGCCCCCACGATGGCGTGATCGGCGTGGAAAAGGAGCAGGTTATTTCACGCTTCCTCACGAGCATGCCCAATCGCTTCGATGCCGCGCGGGGCGATGTGCGCTTGAATGGCGTGCTGATCGATTGTGATGTCAAAACGGGAAAGGCGAATTCGATCGAGCGGATCTCGCTGGGGCAATGAAGGGAACCGCCGTGCAGTAGGCGGGGTTCCCGACGACCGCCGTCGTTGCGATTGTTGGATGCTAAGCCGGGGATGGCCGTACGGTCAGCTCCGCGTGACAAGATACAAGGTACTGATCGCTGTACGGCGCAGCCGCAAACCACGCGGCTGCCCCATCGGCTACCGCCGACGGTTCCGTTTGCTTCACAGCTCTCGATAACTGATCAACTGAATGCCTTTGTTCTGGAACATCTCCCTCGTCGCAGACGCTTTAAGCAGCTCCAGCTCCACTGCTCTTGACTCCTTTAATTCCGTCTTTGCCGCCGAGAGGTCGCGATCGTGATAGCCGGGATGCGTGACCAGTTCCCAGGTACCGTCCGGCATTGCATTGACCAGGCGAGTGAGCAGATCGCGATCCAGCAGACCGGTTACGGCAATGCCGATAGTTCCATCTGTCGTTTTCATTCCATTCTGCTTAACCGTACTGAGGAACTGATGCTCCAGTGCTCGCAAAACCGTGACCTGAGCCGAACGATTCCACGAACGCAAGCTTGAACTCTTGTGCGTAGCAGCCACCGACCACGCTGGCTCAAAAGGATTGCGAACGGCGCGAACATCATGATCGTGCGCAGCCCTCAGCACGGCACGCGAAATTGCAGGCAGAATGTGCGAGTGCATGTGGCAGTCCACGTGAGAGAGCGAGAGTCCGCGCGATTGCAGCCGCTCGATTTGTGCGGAAGCCTCGCCGTGAACTTCGGGTTCGCGAACGCTGCGAGAAACGGCAGCGACTGCAAGATGGGCGATGCCGGCACGGAATCGGGCCAGGTCGCCATTGCGCGATCCGATGAGCGACTGAACGGAATCGGGCTGCGAAACCGGCGCGCCGTCCACGAGAACAACGTGACAGCCGGTTCCCAATGCGGGATTCTGCGAGGCCAGCGCAATCGCTTCATCAACTGCTGCTTCGTTCGCCATGATGGTAGCAGAGGTAACAACACCTGATTTGTGCGACTCGGCTATGGCGCGGTTTACACCCGAAGTCATCCCGAAGTCATCGGCATTCACGATGAGGCGACGCATGGGAACCAGTGTAGCGTGGTCAACAGAACCGCCGGCGGTAGCCGGTGGGGCAGCCGCGTGGTTTGCGGCCGCAGCTTTTTGTATGCTGCGGGTAAATCGTTGCTCGGAGTTCGCCATTCGGCGACCTCCGACCCACCGGCTACGGCCGGCGGTTCTGTTGGCTGAGCATAGAATATCTATATGCAGCGCGTTTACCTGGATAGTAATGCGACCACGCCGGTTCTGCCCGAGGTGTTTGAGGCGATGCGTCCGTACTATCTGGACCAGTTCGGGAATGCTTCATCGATCCACCATCATGGGCAGCATGCTCGCGCTGCGGTGGAGCGGGCCAGGGAAGCGGTGGCGCGTCTGCTTGGCTGCCGTGCGGCGGAAATCGTGTTCACCAGTGGAGGCACGGAGGCTGACAATCTCGCCATCTTTGGCATCGTGCAGAGCGGCGAACATGTGATTACGTCGCAGATCGAACATCATGCCGTACTGAATGCCTGCAAGCGACTGGAAAAGCGCGGAGTCGAAGTCACCTACCTGCATGTCGATGGAGAAGGGTTGGTCGATCCGGAGGACGTGCGCAAAGCGCTGCGGCCGAAGACGAAGCTCATCTCGATCATGATGGCGAACAACGAAACCGGGGTGATCGAGCCGGTGGAAGAAATCGGGCGCGTGGCGGCCGAGGCCGATGTTTACTTCCATACGGATGCGGTGCAGGCCGGGGGCAAGATTCCTATCGACGTGAAGAAGATCGGCTGTGATCTGCTTTCGATTTCTGCGCACAAATTCCACGGTCCCCAGGGCATAGGCGCGCTCTATGTCCGACGAGGCACGCTGATCGATCCTCTTTTCTATGGCGGCAATCACGAGCGCCAGCGGCGGGCCGGAACCGAGAACCTTCCGGGCATTATCGGCCTGGGCTGTGCAGCGGAGATCGCGCTGCGCGGCTTGCACAATGGCGACATGACCCGCATTGCGAACATGCGTAACCGTCTGGAATCGACGCTGCTGGAGCAGATCGATGAAGCCGGAGTCAACAGCGGAGCGGCGTCTCGCGTGCCTAACACCAGCAACATCTACTTCGATCACATCGAAGGCGAGGCCATGGTGATCGCGCTCGACCTGAAGGGATTGGCGGTCTCGACTGGCGCGGCGTGCTCGTCCGGAGCGATCGAGCCGTCGCATGTCCTCACCGCGATGGGATTGCCGCCCGAGCGAGCGCGGGCCAGCATTCGCTTCAGTATCGGCAAGCACAACACGGAAGCCGATATCCATTTCGCCCTCTCCGTGATCCCGGCGACCATCGGGCGACTGCGGGAGTTGTCTCCTACTTACACCCGGTGAGCTGTCGTCTTCTCTCGCGCACCGAACATAGTTCGGTGCTATCACGATTACATGGCGAGAGTCAACCGAAATTCGCCAGGCTCCTGCGGAAGCAGCGCTCGTCTGTTTCATTATGGAACTCGTCCAGAAAGACGAACAATACACAGAAGAATCTCTTACGCTGTTTTTCGCTGTTCTGTAGCAGTCAAAAAATGGAGTGGTCTCCGCAATGGTTGGTGCACAGAGACTTACGTGAAATTATCCGTCGTTGGCAAGTTCGACGCGCGCATTTACGCTGTTAATTACGCTGTTAATTACGCCTGAAACGCGGAATGTCCCGCGATAGCCGCGTTGGATGCCGGCATCGGTACCGACTGCAGTAGCATATGAATGTGCCCGCTCGACGCATCCGCTGCCGCGGGCGGGTAATGTCGCCATCCGATCCTGTGGGGTAGCAACCGGCATGGCCTTAGCTGCAGGGCTGCTCTCATTTACAATCCTTGAAGCAGGAACCATCTACATTTGGGAGTTGGGATGAAGTTTTCACGGTTGGCCGCGTTGGCCGGAGCGGCCATTGTTTGCACTTTGATTTCTGGATGCGGAGATATCTTTCGTCCGGTAGCAACGCCGCTGCCGCAACCGTCTCCCGATCCTCAGAATTTTCGTCTTGCCGTGATTACTACGTGCCAGTTGGATCCCAATCCGCCTGATCCTAGCAATCCATGTCTCGCCACCGGCGCTACCAGCCAGGCGATGGATGTGAACGTTTCCGGCGACTCGCTCGACGGTGTGGTGCCGGTGGGAAGCAGTCCGGTGTTTGCGTTGGTGCAGAACCTCGCCGGCATCACTGCATCGGTGACGACGACGGATTTCGGCAGTGACACCGTTACTCAGCACTCCGATGCTCACAGCCCAGGAGTTGCTCCCGTTGTTTCGGCGGCCACCACGATTGGTTTACCGGCTGGAGCAAAGCCAATTTCGATCGTGAACGCGAATGGCACCTTTTATGTGGCTGAATCCGGTCGGAATGCGGTGGGAGTTCTGGGAGGATTTCCCATGTCGCTGACTACGGAAATACAAGTCGGCCAGACTCCAGTGAATTTGGCTCTGCTTCCCAATTCGAAAGAAGTTTATGTGCTGAATAAGGCGAGCAACGATGTGACCGTGATCTCGACGGCGGACAACAGCGTGCTCGCCACGGTTCCTGTGGGAACGACTCCGGTTTGGGCGGTTCCGTCCGCTGACAGCAGTCGCGTTTTTGTGATCAATCAAGGCTCGAGCAACGTAAGCGTAATCGACGCCACCAGCCACGACGTCATCTCCACGCTCACGGTTGGCTCCTCTCCGAATTTTGCGGTATTCGATGCTAAGAACCAGCGGGTGCTGGTTACCAATTCGGGATCCAATACGCTGAGTGTAATCAACGGGGATCCGACCTCGCCGAATCCGCTTACAGTAATAAACACGATCACTGTGGGGACAAATCCGCGTTCGGTAACCGCCCTCGCGGATGGAACTCGGATCTACGTTGCCAATACCGGATCGAATTCGGTGAGTGTGATTAACAGTCTGAATCTAACGGTGACGAAGACGATTCCGGTAGGTACGAGTCCGGTTTCGATAGCTTCCGATGGAGATAGCGCGAAAGTATTTACCGCTAATCGCGACTCCCAGGACGTATCTGTGATCCTCACGAGTTCCGATTCAGAAGCGACGGATGCCAACGGCAATCCGACCCGCATTGCAGCGCCGTGCGTGCAGGCTTCGGCGCCTTCCTGCCAGCGTCTTAGCCCAATCTTTGTTGCTATCGGCGGATAGCGGGAATCCTACGCTACGACTACGGCTGAGCGTTCGTCTTTGCGGCGACGGTTATGGCGCATGGCAATGTTCATGTACACACTACCCTTGCGCGTCTCGAAGCACATCACCAGGGCCTCGGTTTCTTCGCTTCCACTCAGGCCTTGTTCGGCGGTATGGACTTCCGGCGGCGAAATTTTGAAGCGGAATCCCTGATCGTTAAGGCTGGTGATTGCATTGCCGATCACCATGTTTGCAAGTTCGCAAACAGTCTCGCGCACGAGTTCATCTGAAGGCTCAACTTCTCCGCCTGCCAGGTGCTTCGCAATGTGTATTGCGGTCGGCGAGTCCGTGTCGAGGATGATTCGTCCTTCGATATCGCCGGCAATCTCGATCAGCGCGGCAATTCCCTTGCGGCGATAAGTCTCCTCCTCCATGGAAACATCGCCGATGCGTGTTTCGCATTGCAGGCTCTCGGCGAGCACGGCGTCGGCCGAGTTGATGAAGGGCTGGATCAGCTCCATTTTCATGACTACTGCGCTCCTGCTCCGACTGCGGATGTAGTGAGGACGTCGTCGCCCATAACGTAGCGAATCACTTCGTAGAGGACGTCTGGCTTCACGGGTTTCTGAACGAAGTGGCGCGCACCTTTTTGTAGGGCAGCGACAATGTTCTCCTGGTATCCGACTGACGAGACCATTACGATTCGCGCATTCTGGAATTGCCGAATGATGCGCTCGGCGGCTTCAATGCCTTCCATCTGCGGCATGGTGATATCCATCAGCACGAGATCCGGTTGCAGACGCTCTTTCCAGCACATTGGGATCCTAAGCTTAGAATTCCACGTGGACAAGTTGTCGCGGCCGCTTCTATAGTGTCACCTAAATACTAGTGACTCCAGCGTAACTGGACTGGCCACAGTTAGGCCGCAAATGTAATCACACTGGCTCACCTTCGG